>Ga0233399_1000007_pt1 | contig 185952 bp, 141 predicted proteins | sample 43DmetaG_FD_182698 | JGI IMG/M metagenome (GOLD analysis project Ga0233399, IMG submission 182698) | Seawater microbial communities from Monterey Bay, California, United States - 43D | ecosystem: Environmental > Aquatic > Marine > Coastal | place: USA: California | collected 2016-11-08 | reverse complement strand
GCTTTGAAGAGTTAAATGTGGATCCTAATAACTCCACAGCAGTTCCAGCTCACCTATTGTTGGGAGGGCCACAAAGAATATATATGAACACCATGTACTCAGCACAATATGGTGGAGACATGGGAGCATGTTGGGCTCAGCAATGGTCTAAAGTTCAGTATAATGATGAAGCACGTTATGTGCCAAGAAGAGGAGTGATCGATAACATCTGGGATGGAATGTATGCTAGTGTTATTGCCGAATCCAAAGCTATGTATGATTTAGCTGAGGCAGAAGGAAACAACAGTTTAAAAGGTGCCGGATTAGTTATGCAAGCAGTTGGATACCAAACACTGGTTGACTTTTATGGTCCTATACCATTTACTGAAGCAATAGATGGTGCTAATCTAAAGCCTGCTTATGATAATGAATCTGTAGTTTACGATGGAATCATTCAAATGTTAACCGATGCATCTGCATTGTTATCAAGTGGTATTGGTACCATTACCAGTAGCTCTGATTTATTTTACGGAGGAAATGTTTCTAACTGGATTAAATTAGCTAATTCATTGAAATTTAGAGCATTGATGAGAATCTCATCTACTAAAGACGTGAGCGAAGATTTACAAGCGTTGATGGGTAAAATGTTTACCTCTAATGCGGACAATGCACAAATTACGTATTTATCTGCAGCACCTGATGCAAACCCTATTTGGGAGACGATTGTTGACGGAAACAGAGCAGAATATAAAATAAATTCTGTAATGGTTGAGATTTTATCAGCATTAAATGACGATAGATTAGCGGTATATGCAGGTGAAAATGCTTCTGGAAATATTGTTGGTAAGCCTTCAGGTTTTGGGGCTCAAACAACTTTACCAAATGAAGGTTTGGGATATACATATGCGAATATCTCTCCGTTAGGTGAAAAATATTTAACGGCTACACTTCCGGGTGTATTAATGTCTTACTCTCAGTTATCTTTTTTAATTGCACAGGCAGCCAATGAAGGATATATCTCTGGAGGAATAACTTCTGCACAAAATTGGTATGAAGAAGGTATTAAAGCGAGTTTTGAATTTAATGGTATTAGTGCTGTTGATTATTTAGCTCAATCCAATATTGGTTTTAGTACAAAAGCAGATGCTGAAACAAAAATAGCAACCCAAGAATGGATTGCTTTATTCGGTCAAGGATTTGAGAGTTGGACAGAATGGAGACGAAACAAAATCCCTGTTTTAACACCAGCAGCAGAGTCTATTATAAATCAGATTCCATCACGTTTATTCTACCCTACCACAGAACCTTCATTAAACAAAGAAAACTATGATGCAGGAGTTCAAACGTTAGGTGATGACAATTTAACAGCACCTTTATTTTGGCAATAATTAATTTAAAAAACGAAAAAATGAATAAAATAAAAATATTATCCATATTCTTTCTATCACTCGCATTTGCTTTCACGTCATGTGAAGATAGTAAAGACGTATTAGACGTTGATTACAACACGAATACAGAAGGGGTTATTACCACTTTAGCTGGTACTTCTGGAAAGTTGTTAGGTAATGCAATAAACCCGTCAGATTTAGAAAATTCAGAGGTAGTTCTTGAGGATTCTAATGCAGAATTAGACATTATATTATCTGTACAACCTGGAAGTTTTGCAAAAAATGTGAGTAAATATGAAATAGTAAAAATGTTCAACGGTGCAAATGAAGTTGTAATTGCAGAAACGACAAGTTTACCTTACACCATATCATATACAACAGTTGCGGAATTTATGAACGGATTCGGTCTTAGTGATTCTACCTTAAGAATTGGAGATCAAATAAACTTCAGAATAAAAGTGTTTACAAACTCTGGAGAAGTTTATTACCAAGGTCTGGGAAGTAGTAAGTATGATGTAACTATCAATTGTGCTTCAGATTTGGCAGGTGCTTATCGTTTAGTAGTGCAAAGAGATAATGGACCAGATGTTATCTTTGAAAATGAAATTATCACAGAAGTTAGTCCAGGTTACTATAAGACAACATCCATTTACAGATGGGACGTAGGTTCAATAGCTCCAGATCAAGGATTTAACTTTAATGATGTTTGTGGAACATTAAATGCTCCAGAGCAAGGCTTGGCTCAAGGTTATTATTCAAACAAAGTCTATAGTTTTGCAGATGGTTCTGCAGATCCAGCTACAGGTGAGCTAGTAATCTATTATATCGTAGAATTTGGTTCTGGACCAGTTGAAAACATTGCAACGTATACTAAACTTTAAAAACAGAAAAAAATGAAAAATATTATAAAATACATGTGTCTTAGCTTGTCATTTGGATTGCTATTAACATCATGTGACGATAATGAAGATTACACTGGTGGTTCTGTATTAGATTATAAGGCTTCACCCATAACAGTCTCTAGTTCAGAAGCGTCATACACATTTAATGAAGCTAATATAGATGAGGATGAACCTTCAACGTATACGGTAACATTATCAGCGAGTATTGAAGAGACCCAACCTGTAGATGCTTACGTCACTTTTTCACAAACAGATGGAACTGCAGATGAAAATGACTATTCAGTTGGTTCAATTAAAATTCCAGCAGGAGCTACTTCAGGTTCAACAACAGTAGAGGTAAACTATACTGGTGATATAGAAGGAAGTGAAAGTTTTACTCTTATGGCAAAGACCATTGGTAACTTTACACTGGCTAGTGATTTTAGCGTAACCATTAACATTGAAGATAAAGTGAATGATGTTTTAGAATTTTCTACAACTTGGGCTGGATCAAAAACTGTTGATCTTGTTGGTGTAGATGGCGCAGAATTAGATTTTTGCACTATGGACATAGATGTATTATTGTTTAGTAGTGCAGGAGATTTAGTTGATTATTTAGGGGCATCATCATCTTGCACCGAAACAGGCTCAATATCTGACGTACCAGATGGTGAATATTATGTTGTTTTAGATCTATTTGAAAATGCTCTAGCAGCTTATGAATTAACAGATACAGTGCCAGTAACGATTAGTTATAATCAAGAAAATTTTATTTCTGGCAGTATCATTAATACAGAACTTAACCTTAGCTCTCCAACAGGTCTAACCACGGTGGCTATTGTTACTAAAAGTGGCTACAACTATACAGTAGTTCCTTTTTAATATAGTAATAATTACACGATTACTTAATAAATAATAACACCTCTGTATAGACATACAGAGGTGTTACTATTAAAAAATTTTACGATGAAAAAAATTATATTACCAATAGCTATATTAGCTTTAAGTCTATACTTACTAAATAATTTTAGCAGCGATAATAGAGCAAGTTCTATCGATGCTATTAAAAAAAAACACAAACAAAATATAGATAATAATCCGTTTAAAGAAACTTTAAAGTTATCTAAAAGTGAAAGAAAAAGTTTAGGATTAACTCCGAATAAATATAATGAGGAGCAGTGGATTCTTACTATGAATCCACAATTAGGTAGGCCTACTCCTATAAAAGTAGCCGAATTACAAAAAGAATTAAGACAAAGAAACAATTATCAATCAAGAACTCCAGGAGATGCCAATGATAATAGGTGGGTTAACAGAGGACCTGACAATGTAGGAGGTAGAACAAGAGCGATGATGTTTGACCCAAATGACACTGACGACAATACTGTATTTGCGGGAAGTGTTAGTGGTGGTTTATGGAAAAACAGTGATATTTCGAACGCGAATTCTACTTGGGAAAGAGTAAACATACCAGAAAATTTAGCAGTATCAGCAATTACTTTTGATCCTAATGACAAAAACACCTTTTATGTTGGTACGGGAGAATCCTATGTTGGTCATACCGATGGTGCAGTAAACGGTGATGGAGTTTGGAAATCTACAGATGGAGGAACTACATGGAATAACGTATTTGGTGGAAACACAGGTGTTAGTTATTTTGCTTCCGCATCTAATATTTCCGTCAATAATTCTGGGGTTACAACCCAATACTCATCCTTTCCGACAACAAATTTCGGACCAACAATTGAAACAACAATCACCGCTGATTTTGTCTTAGCTAATGATACCTCTGGCCTTGCAACAGAAGCATGTAATTCTTTTGGCGCAGATGCTACGGGCAAAATTGCTTTAATTCGTAGAGGAGATTGCCCGTTTGTGCAAAAAGTTAAAAATGCACAAGATGCAGGAGCTATCGGTGTAATAATGATGAACAATGTTTCTGGAGAACCTATTCCAATGGGAGGAACAGATGCATCAATAACAATACCCTCTGTAATGATTTCTAAAGAGGATGGAGATATAATAGAGGTAGCCATGGCTTCAAGTACTATCAGTGGGTCTTTAAATCCATCAGCTGGTAATTTTACTGCTACTGTTGTACCTGGTGTACAACACATAAATGATATTAAAATTAGGGATAATAATGGAGTATCTGAGATATATGTTGCAGCCGCTGATGCCTTATATGGTAAATCGAATGCTGCGACTACAATCGGTGGATTATCTTATGGATTATATAAATCTTTAGATTCAGGCGCTACGTGGTTGGAGGTCCCTATGCCTTTAACTGAAAGTGGTAATAAGCATTGCCCTAATGATATTGAAATTGGTTCGGATGGTCAAATTTGGGTATCAACAACAGAGAGTAAACTTTATAGAGATGGAGGTGGAGAAATATTTTCTTCAATGGATGGAACTGATTTTGAAAAAAAATATACTGTAAATGATGGAGGGAGAACTCAGATAGCCATCTCATCTACAGATCCTAAAAAAATATATATTTTAGCAGAATTAAACGAGAATGGATCGGTAGTCATAAAGAAAACAACAGATGCTTTTAAACTTTCTTTCTTAGTAAGAAACAAAACGTTACCAAATGACGCTGATACAGGTATAACAGCTGCAGATTTTACAAGAGGCCAAGCTTTTTATGATTTACTATTAGAAGTAGATCCTGATAATGATGAAGTTGTTTATACTGGTGGAATAGATTTATTCAAATCTGGAGATGGTGCTTCTAAATGGACTCAGCTTTCTCATTGGTATGGAGGATTTGATTTCCAGGAAGTACATGCAGATCAGCATATTGCGGCATTTGGACATAATGATTCGAATAAAGTAATATTTGGAAATGATGGAGGTGTTGCCTATTCAGCTGATGGTGGTGAAACTATAGAAGAGAGAACGAATGGACTAATAACCTCTCAACTGTACACAGTGGCTGTAGCACCAACCACTGCTTTTGATGGAGACTATTTCGCCGGAGGATTGCAAGATAATGGCACACAATTAATTGAAGATGCTAGTACCAATTCTTCTAATAACTCCACTGAAATTCAAGGTGGAGATGGCGCTTATACATTCTTTGATCAAGATGGTACAGATAGATATGTAATAGGTAACTATGTATATAATGCCTCTATAAACCTTTATAACTTTGATGGTGACAATGTAAGTATCAATGATGAAGAGGGCAGTAATGGCTCTTTTATAAATCCACAAGCCTTAGATTCTAATTTAGATATTTTATATTCTAATTATTCTGCAGGTGGAACATCTATTATAAAAAGATATGCAGGTATTAAATCCAGCAGCACCTTAACCAAAACGGATCTAGTGGATGATCTTTTAACAGCTTCTCCTTCTGCACTTACCGTTTCTACTCACACAAAAAGCTCTTCTACATTACTCGTTGGTACGGTACTAGGTGATATTCTTTTAATAGAAAATGCAGAAAGTGCAACACCAACATGGACAAGTATAGATCAAAACTTATTAGTAGGTAGTGTATCTGATATAGAATTTGGAAAAACAGAGAATGACATCTTTGTAACCATGCATAATTATGGTGTTAATAATATTTGGTATACTAGTGATAAAGGAATTACTTGGAATGCTAAAGATGGTAATTTACCTGACTTACCAGTAAAAACAATTTTACAAAACCCACTAAATTTGGAGGAAGTAATTGTTGGTACAGAATTAGGGGTTTGGTATACGGCAAATTTTTCTGATGAAAATCCCACCTGGCAAACGTCCTATAACGGTATGAGTAATGTAAAAGTATTAGACTTAGATTTAAGAGATGATAATATGGTCTTTGCCGCTACACACGGTAGAGGATTTTTTTCTGGGCAATTTACAGCAGAATCCCTTTCTGTAAATAATGAAGTTTTAGCCTCTTCTGGAATAAAAATATTTCCTACCATATCAAATGGAGAAATTTCAATTACTTCTGATGAAGCTTTTGAAAACACAGCGTTAAATGTTTATAATATAGCTGGTCAGCTAGTTCATAATAAACTATTAAATCTGTCTGAGAGAAAAACTTCATTGGACTTATCTCATTTAAAAGCAGGAATCTATTTTATTAAAACATCGATAAAAAATCAAAAAATATCTCATAAGATAATTATAGAGTAATAATTTTTTACTGAAGATATTTTTCAATAATTTTTAAAACCACCTCAAATCGAGGTGGTTTTTTTTTACCTTCAAACTTTTAACCATACCTTTGCCTCATGACAACAGAAACGACACATATTTTTGGCATTAGGGCTATTATAGAAGCTATTGAAAGCGGCTCAACAATTAATAAAATATATCTACAAAAAGGATTGAGAGGTGAATTATTTTATGAATTGAACAAGTTGATCAAAAGTAAAAGTCTCACCACGAGTATGGTTCCTGTTGAAAAACTAAACAGATTGTCTAAAAACAACAATCATCAAGGGGCAGTTGCTCAAATATCCCCTGTAGAATTTCATGATTTAGAAACCTTAATCGAACAAACAATAGACGGTGGCACAACTCCTTTATTTCTGTTATTAGACCAACTTTCTGATGTTCGAAATTTTGGAGCTATTATTAGAACAGCTGAATGTACAGGTGTCAACGGAATCATCATCCAAAAAAATGGAAGTGCCCCAGTAAATGCTGAAACGATAAAGACCTCTGCTGGTGCAGCTTTTAAAATACCTATTTGTAAAGTAGACCATTTAAAAGATGCGCTGTTCTTATTAGAAGCATCAGATATAAAGACCGTTGCTGCAACTGAAAAAACTGAAGATTCAATTTATGATATTGATTTAAATCAACCTATGGCTATTGTAATGGGTTCTGAACATAGGGGTGTAAATCCTTCTATATTAAAAATGGTAGATTACAAAGCAAAGCTACCAATGTTAGGTGAAATCGCCTCTTTAAATGTTTCTGTAGCTTGTGGAGCCTTCTTATATGAAACGGTAAGACAGCGAATGAGTTAGGACTCCTCCTCTACTCTTTTTTCAATTTTAGGGGGAGCAAAATTTCCATTTTTATCAAATAATAAATCAAAATCTGTTTCTGTAAATTGATGTACCTCTTTTACAATTCCTTTATTTCTGTAGAGTATCGAAAAGAACAATCCTACCAAAAGACCTGACAAATGTCCTTCCCAAGATATGCCATCTTTAATTGGTAAAATATACCAAATCATACTTCCATAGAGAAAAATTACAATTAAAGAAAGTGCGACTAACCTGTAATGCTTTTTTATGATTCCACTAAAAAAAACAAAACTAAAGAGTACATACACAATTCCACTTGCACCAATATGATAAGATTCTCTTGCGATCATCCACGTTATAAAACCTGCAAAAAAGCCACCAAAAAATAGCACCTTGTATGCAACCTCTTTGTAAAAATAAAAAAGACTACTTAAAAGCACGAATAAAGGGATGGAGTTATTAAAAAGATGATTTGTATTACTGTGAATGAAATGTGTTAAAAACACCCCTCTAAAACCCATCAAATTACGAGGGTAGACTCCGTACTTGTTAAAGTTATATCCAAAAGCAATTTCAATTCCATAAATTATCCAAATTATGAGAACGTATGCAATTGGTATCAAAAAAATTGACTTTGTTAATTTTAATTGTTTTTCAGTATTCATTGTTAGTAAAGTTAACAAAAATAGCACCAAATACGGTTTTTGCAAATTCTGTCAAAAATCTTTGCTATTTTTACTGTATGAATGAACCTTTGGCAGAAAGAATCAGACCTAAAACACTTGATGACTATATTAGTCAGCAACATTTAGTGGGTAAGAAAGGGGTGTTAACAAATTTAATTAAACAAGGAATTATTCCTTCTTTAATTTTATGGGGACCTCCTGGAATTGGAAAAACTACCCTCGCAAATATTATAGCAACTGAATCTAAGAGGTCTTTTTATACTTTAAGCGCCATAAGTTCTGGAGTTAAAGATGTTAGAGAAGTTATTGAAAAAGCAAAAAAAGGAGGCGGATTATTTACCGCAAAGAACCCTATTTTATTTATTGATGAAATTCATAGGTTTAGCAAATCTCAACAAGATTCATTGTTAGGAGCTGTAGAAAAAGGTTGGGTTACTTTAATTGGAGCAACCACAGAAAACCCAAGTTTTGAAGTAATCCCTGCCCTTCTTTCCCGCTGTCAGGTATACATATTAAATTCTTTTGACAAAAACGATTTAATTACGCTTTTACACAGAGCAATTGATAAAGACGAATTCTTATCAAGCAAAAAGATTACTCTAAAAGAAACAGATGCTTTATTACAAGTTTCCGGAGGAGACGCAAGAAAACTATTAAATATTTTTGAATTATTGGTGTCTGCTGATGACGAAATTGAAATTACGAATAAATTAGTCTTAGAAAAAATTCAAAAAAATACTGTCAGATATGACAAAACCGGAGAACAACATTATGATATTATTTCTGCTTTTATAAAATCGATACGAGGAAGTGACCCAAATGGTGCTGTATACTGGTTGGCAAGAATGATTGAGGGTGGTGAAGATGTTAAGTTTATTGCACGAAGGTTGTTGATTGCTGCGTCTGAAGATATTGGCAATGCAAATCCTACTGCATTAATTTTAGCTAATAATACCTTTCAGGCCGTTGCGGTACTTGGCAATCCTGAATCTAGAATTATTTTAAGCCAATGTGCTGTCTATCTTGCTAATTCACCTAAAAGTAATGCTTCATACTTAGCAATAAACAACGCATTAAATATAGTTCAAAAAACGGGTGATTTATCGGTACCCATGCATTTAAGGAATGCGCCTACTAAATTGATGAAAGATTTAGAATACGGAAAGAACTACAAATATGCTCATGATTTTGAGAACAATTTTATTGAACAAGAATTTTTACCTGATGAAATTTCTGGAACCAAATTGTATGAGCCTGGAAATAATCTTAGAGAAAACCAGTTTAAAGAAACTTTAAAAAACAAATGGAAAAGCAAATACGATTACTAGAATTTTACCTGGTATTCTTTTTGTACTATTTGATTTTTTATATAATATTCTGCAATCCAATTTTTACCTTTTTTATAAAAAACACCATTTTTATCTTTGAGAATAAAAACAGCATCTAGATTGGTTTTTAAAATTTGAAAAACAATAGCAGGTGTTGTATTTACCAATTGAAAACCGTAGGGTTTTTCTTGGGCATATACTGTTTCGATAATCTCAGGAATATTTGCAACAGTATCGGTAGATTTTGATTGTTTAAATGGGGTTCCTTTTATAACTTGAGGAATTATTTTAACAGAATCATACTTCTTTACTGGGATAGTTACACCAGTTTCTAGCAACTCATTTTTTATAGTTTCTGTATGTATGGGTGTGAAATTATATTCTAAATCAGTCATGCTCGCATACGCATTTCTAATTGCTTCTTGGTATGCCTTTTTGTATTCCTTTTCCTTACTCTTTCCAAATTTTGAAGAATACAAAAGAGTTCCAAAACAATCTTTTAGTTCTATCTTATTTTTCACTGTAAAAATACCCGAATCATCAGCAACTGATGCTGTTAAAGCCAAACATCTATTTTGAAGTAGTTCTGATGGAAGATTCTCTGTGCTTAAAAATACATTAAATCCTTTCTTCTTTAATAAGAATTTGGTTAGTGAACTAGTTTGATACTGATCTGATGTTTTTAAATAATCAAATTTATCTGCAACAATTATATATTGATAATTATTAATTTTGGTACTTTGACTGTATGCGAATAGTGCTAGAAAAAACAGCAGGCTAGATAGTTTATTTTTCATCAGATTAATTATTAAATCGTAAAGTTAATGCCAAATTGAACAGAAAGGCTATTTGAAGAGGTAATATCGGCTAATTTCAAGATATTATCAATCATTCCACAAAAATTTACTTCTGCTTTTTCTAAAAAATTAGTGAAAGTATCTTTTTTAATCATCATTTAGGGTAGAAATTAAAATTTTACGTGTGTTAAATGTACTTTTTAATTCCTGAAAGACAGGTTACAGAAACAAATTCTTCTGAAGGTATGATAGCATTTTCGAAATTACAATGAATCGCTTTCATCCCAACTTTTAGAGCTCCTCTTACATCGGCTTCTACGTTATCTCCAATCATAATTGAGTGCTCTTTTTTTGCATTTGCTTGCTTAAGGGCATAGTTAAAAACTTTCGGATTTGGTTTTTTTACTCCAACAGATTCTGAGGTAATTATTGTATCAAAATAATGATAAATATTAGAATTTATCATTTTTTTGGTTTGAATTTCTTCGAAACCATTGGTAATGATATGCAGTTTGTATTTTTGTTTTAAATAGTCTAATATCTCAAATGCCCCATCAAAAAGATGATTGAAATCAGCTAAAAATTCTATATACTGGTCAGCAATTAAATAAATCAAATCATCAGAAATAGTGAAGTCAATTGCATCAAAAGTTTTTTTTAGCCTACCATATTTTAACTCACTTTTGGTTACTTTTTCTTCTCTATATAATTTCCAATACTCAAAATTTAGAGGTTTATAAACCTCTAAAAATAAATTTAAATCTAACTGAATATGGTTGTTTTCAAACACTTTTTTAAAAGTTAAATCCGAATTTTTTTCAAAATCCCATAAAGTATGATCTAAATCAAAAAAGATGTGTTGTATATTTTGCATTATATTTGAGAAATTTTTATAAACTGAAACCAAAAGTACACAAAAATAAAATATCTATTTTTTATAAGAATATTCTTGTAATGATCAGAGGAACTCTAATTGCACAAATTATTGCAATAATAGGTGCTGTTTTTTTGGCTAAAATTTATGGAGAGGTTGCTTATGGATTTTTTGGAGTTTTTATTAGTATCACAAGTATTACATCTACTATATGCAGCTTTCAGTTAGATAAATTAATAGTAATCTCAAAAAACTTAAAAGAAAGCATAAATTGGTATAACTTTTTATTAATTATTATTCCTGTTTCCTCAATTTTAATTTCATTTCTACTATTTTTAATTTCAAACTACTTTTTTAATGAACATATTAGTTTACAACTAATATTGCTTTGTTCAATTGGAACATTACTTATCACGTTGAATACTACCAATGAAAATATCTTCACCTTTAAAAAAGAATTTTCTACAATTTCAAGTGCTAAAATAGCTGTAACAATATGCAACTTAGGGTTTCAATTCTTTATGTACTATCATTATGCTTTGTTAGGTTTGATAATAGGCTTTTTAATTTCACAATTTATTTTATTTTTATTTTATTTTTTAAAAAATAAAAATGTAGTTTCAAAAACTAATTTTAGTGAAATAAAAAAAGGAATACAATCTAATCCTTCAATTTTAAAATTTTTGCTCCCCTCTAATACAATTAATAGTATTGCAAATAGTTTAATGCCTATTCTAATTCTCACTTTTTTTGGAGCAAAAGAAGCTGGAGTATATTTTTTTAGTCTCAAAATATTAGGAATCCCTTTGTTTCTAATTTCATCTTCAGTAGGTCAGGTTTATTTTCAAAAATCTTCTGTACTTTATAACAAAAACAAAGAAGAATTACTTTTACTAACTAAAAAAATAGTGAGTACCAACCTACTTATAATGTTAGGGTTTCTCCTATTAATAAATACATTTGGCATGTATATTTTGGATTATTTATTTGATGAGAAATGGGCTAACTTAAAAGAATATACGTTAATTTTATCTGTTCTTGTACTGGCAAGAACATCATTTAACCCCATCAGTAGTTTAATCGTTGTTTTGAATAAAAATTTAGAGAGCTTACTTTTTAATAGTTACTTATTTATTATTAATTTAATTGCCATCTATGTGGGATATTTAAATAATAGTATCATCATAACAATTTTCATACTTGCTATTTTAGGCGGAATAGGATATATCGTTTTGCTTGCTTATTTTCTTAATCATTTAAAGTATATTGCAAATAACAATGTTTAAAAAATTAGATTTTTTCTTTTTTGGGTGGTTTATAAATTTATTCTACCCTCTGTATTTTAGACCAAAATATGGGTATCAGCGATATTATATTTTATTTTTTCATTATTTTATTCCTCAAAAAATTTATAGACTGAACCCTAAAGTAAAATGGCCAGTTCATTATACTTCTAGAGTAATTGCGCCCAATAACATACAAAAAGGAATTTTATGTGATCCTGGTGACAATATCAATAATTACATTCAAGCTAACAATGGAATTATTTTTGGAAATAATATCGAATTAGCTCCAGGTGTTTCTATCATTTCTTCTAACCATGAAACAACAAACTTAAGCAAACACGTTGAGGGAAAGCCAATAATTATTGGCAATAATGTATGGATTGGTGCAAATACAACTGTATTACCAGAGGTTACGATTGGAAATAATGTTACGATTGGTGCAAACTCTGTGGTAACTAAAGACATTGCTTCTAATTCTATTGCAGTTGGAAACCCTTGTAAAGTTATAAAGAAAAAAGAACCTTATACAGAAGATTTTTCTAAAATTATTTTTAATAGAAAAACTCCAAAAAAATACAACGATTTTATAAATTCTAACGCTTAAAAAGTCTGAATAGCAAAGAAAACTTATTATATTTTATGTGTTGATACTTTGAGGTAGATGCTCCAAAACTCAAAAAATACTTTGAAATATTTTTCATAGAAGATCCTCCAAAATTAAAAACCTCAAAATTCTTATTAAACTTGCAAATAGCTTTGGCAATTAAAAAGGTATTTGCACCATTTTTTCTGTTTTTAAAATCCGTTGAAGAAATCAAAATAGCAACCTCTTCTTTATGTTTCAGAAAAAATCCTGAGGCCACAAGTTTACTTTTATTGTCATAAATTGACAGAATTTCTCCTACTCCTTTTTCAACACAAATTTTAATTAACTGTTTTAGAACGAGATAATCTCTGTTTATAATATTTGGTGTTCTTTTACCAACATTATTTTTAAAAAGTTCAATTAAAATTTCTGGAGAATCCCCCCATTTTTCAATAAGAGAAATCTTATTTGCTTTTACTAAATCTTTTCTTCTATCTTTTCGAAAATTTTTTATTAGAAAATCGTACTCCAAGTTTAGAGGTAAAACTTGTATTTCTTTGTCTAAAAAAGATTCTTTATGGTATTGATTTGCATCTCTATTTAATCTGGATTCTACAAATCGGAATTCACTAAATAAAAAATCAAAAAATGGCTGAATATTTAGGCTTCCATCTAATGAAAAGACACCTAACTCTAACAACCAAAAAGGTGGATAAACATATTTAATTCCATATTTTTTTTTCCAAGGAACAGGCATCACCGCCTCATAATCATTTAGTACTAATACATCCCAATGGTCTGCAACAATATCTAAATACCAAGAAAAGGCATAAATTCTGCTTTGTGTAGAATTCTCTATACAAAAATCATATTTAGAAACATCAAGATGTTGTCTTTTAACGTATTGAATCATTTTAAGAAGTGGCTATTTTAATCATAGAGTCATACAATTTTTTCCAACCCTTCCATCTTAAATAATCGCTCAAGCTTTCGTTATGAAATAAGGTAATAAAAGTACCATTTACTGCTTTTACTTCATTTTTTAAATCTCTTATTCTCCCCAAAGATTGCCTTGGAGTCAGTTTCATATAATCATTTAAAGTAGTATCCATTAAAGCAAAAGGAAATATTTTAAGAGGTGTTTGAATTTCATAATCTAAATCATAAAAATAAAAAGGTGTGCAGGTACTTGCTCTGAAGCCAACATTACTAGCATACCCCATAGAGTAGTCTTCTTCTACTTCTAAGTCTATTAAATTTTGATAGGTCTCAGGCAAACTGAATCTCAAATAATGCTGTCTAGATCTTTGAATAGGTGTGTTAATGATACCCTCTAATCGCTCTTTTTCTTTTTTTAACATAGAGGCATTGTTCATAGTATAATAAGAGGGATGCAAACCTACACTAGCATAGTCTAACATTTCTTTAATGAGCAATTTAAATTTAGTTTTTGATGCAGAAACATTGGTATCAAAAGTGGAATAATCACCAATTAAAAAAAAGAAAATAGTTTTAATATTTTTTTCTTTTTTACTATTTAAAATCTTCTGAAATGTATCAAAAGGGTCTTTTTTAATATTGGAGACTACTACAAATCGATTCCAAATATTTAACAATCTAAAATGCGCTATATCATTTAAAAAACCTCCTAAACTTCTCATTAGACTCTTGTGCTTATATGCATAGGCATTATCAATATCTACTGTAGAAATAAATTTGTAAGAACGTTTTTTATAATCGTAATTTGGAAATTTTTGCTGTAATGTTTCTAACAATTTATAAGCCCAAATATCAACCACTGGCTTTTCTAAAAAACCATATTTAAAGGCCATACTTTGTTCTGCGGTATAGCGTCCGTGAATGTCTTTTACATGTGGTAAATATTCTTCATATCTAGAAATTAAATAGAAACTTGCTGCAAAAACATCATACGGAATAGAAGACTTTGGCCCTGCATTAAAAAAACAAGGGATGTCATCCCATTTTTGAATGATAATCTCCATATCATTTACACCTTGTTCATACAATAAATCATTGCATTTGACAAAAAACTCATTTCCTAAAGGTGATTTTGTGTAGGTTATTTTAGGACCATTGTAAGCAACAAAATCTTCAATCTTAGTAGTGAAGTCTATAGGAATTGATAAAATTCTTGTAAGAATATGCTTAAAAATATAACGAACCCTGGGGGTAACTTTGTGTGAGTAAATTAATATCATTTAATGAATTGCGAATTATAAAGAACCTTCATCCGAAAAGCTAAAATACGCTTTTTCAGTAATTATTATATGATCTAAGAGCTTAATATCTAAAGTAACTCCTGCCTTTTTAATTTTTTGGGTAAGTTGTTTGTCTGCAGTACTGGGTTGTAATTTCCCTGAAGGGTGGTTATGACAGACAATTATTGCAACAGATGCAAACTCCAACGCTTTTTTAAAAAGCAATCTCACATCAACAATTGTTGCTGTTAAGCCTCCTTTACTAATTTGACTTTTCGCAATCACTTTATTCGAATTATTTAAAAACAATACCCAAAACTCTTCATGTTCAATGTCTCCAATTACGGGTTGCATTATGTTAAATACATCTTTACTACTGTTGACCTTTGGTTTTTCTAATGTAGTTTCTAACTGCCGCCTTTTTCCTAATTCTAAAGCAGTAATAATTGCAATTGCCTTTGCGTTTCCAATACCTTTAAAAAAGGTAAGTTTTTCAAGAGAAAATCTAGCAAGTTGATTGATGTTTCCGTTTGCAGATTGTAGAATTCTTTTCGCCAATGCAACGGCACTTTCTTGTCTATTTCCAGAACCTAGTAGTATTGCAATGAGTTCTGCATCTGAAAGTGAAACTTTTCCTTTCGATACTAATTTTTCTCTAGGTCTGTCATCTAGAGCCCAAGATTTGATTGTTATTTTTTCCATCTTCACTTTTTTTTAACTAAAATACAAAAATGGAAATGAACCACAAGTAGGGTTGAGATTCGCATTTTTGTTCTTTAAAAAAAATAAAAAAACTTTTTTTTTCTCCTTATTGAAACTGAAAACTTCCTTTTCTTTTCATTTGCATCAAAACTCTTTATATCTTTGTAGACATATTTCTATATTTAACATATGAAAATTATCATAGCTGGAGCCGGAGACGTTGGTTTTCACTTGGCTAAACTTCTTTCTTACGAGTCCCAAGATACCTACATCATAGATTTTGATGGTGAAAAATTAGAGTATCTCAATAGCCATCTAGATATTATTACTAAAAAAGGAGATGCAACTTCTATTCAACTACTAAAAGAAATTGGCATCGATTCTGCAGATCTATTAATTGCTGTAACCGATAGTCAAAATACAAACTTTACAATTGCTGTTATTGGAAAATCTTTGGGAGCAAAAAAAACAATTGCTAGAATTGATAATTCTGAGTTTTTAAGCGACTGTGAGATTGATTTCAAGAAATTTGGTTTAGATTTCATGATTTCTCCTGAAGAATTGGCTGCTAATGAGATTAAAATGCTCTTAGACCAATCCTCTTTTAATGATACAGTGGCTTTTGAAAGTGGCGTTTTTAATGTTATGGGAACTCCTCTAACCAGTAATTCTCCCATTTTAGATTTAACGGTAAAAGAAGCAAAACAAGTGTTTCCTAATGTTGATTTTATTACGATTGCAATCAAAAGGCAAGGGATTTCACAAACCATTATTCCAAGAGGAGACACAAGATATCAAAAAGATGACCAAGTTTATTTTTGTGTCCCAAATTACAGCATGAAAGACCTCTACCCTATTATTGGAAAGAAGCAATTCAATATTAAAAATGTAATGATTCTTGGAGGAAGTAGTATTGGTAAAAAAACGGCAAAAAATCTTTGCAAAAATAACTTTAAGGTAAAGCTTATTGAAATAAACAAAGAAAAAGCAGGAGTATTAGCAGAGCAGCTTAATGATACGTTAGTAATCAATGGTGATGGTAGAGATCTCGAACTTTTAGAAGAAGAAAACATCAGAGAAACAGATGCTTTTATTGCAGTTACAGGAAATTCTGAAACCAATATTATGTCTTGTTTGGTTGCAAAATCGAAAGGGGTTAAGAAAACGATTGCCTTGGTAGAAAATATGGACTACATAGACATCTCTCAAACGATTGGTATTGAATCTCTTATCAACAAAAAACTAATAGCTGCAAGTAATATTTTTAGACATATAAGAAAAGGAGAAATATTGGCATTGGCTAATTTACACAATATAGATGCAGAAGTTTTTGAGTTTGAAGTGAAAGACGGTGCTAAAGTAACAGAACACCCTATCAAAGACCTACGATTTCCTAGAGAGGCTGTTTTTGGGGGTATTATTAGAAACGAAAAAGCGATTATGGCAGTAGGAGATATGCAAATTCAACCAGGAGACAAGGTAATTGTATTTTCACTCCCAGAGGCAATAAGCACGGTAGAAAGATTATTTAATTGATGCAATGAGCACTTTAAACACTAAAATAATATTTCGCTTTTTAGGCATTACCGCAATATTAAACGGGTTCTTCATGTTTATTGCTGTTCCTTTTAGTATGTATTATGATGAAATTGCTAAATGGGGAATTTTAAGTGCAGGTATAGTAACTGTAATTATTGGTTTACTCCTGTATTTTTTAAACAAACCTACAAGTACAAACATTCAAAAAAAGGAAGGATACTTAATCGTAACATTAGGATGGTTGACACTTTCATTAACAGGAATGATTCCCTATCTCTTTTCAGGGGTAATTCCAAATATAACAAACGCTTTTTTTGAAACAATTTCAGGATATTCAACGACTGGCTCCTCTATTTTAACAGACATCGAATCGATGCCAAAAGGAATTTTATTCTGGCGAAGTGCCACTCATTGGATTGGCGGAATGGGAATTATAGTTCTTACAATTGCCATACTTCCTCTTTTAGGAATTGGAGGCATGCAGTTGTTTATGGCTGAGGCTCCCGGACCATCAACAGACAAACTGCATCCCAGGATTACGGATACCGCCAAACGTTTGTATCTAATTTATGTAACTCTAACTTTTGCGCAATTCTTATTGTTAAAATTTGCTGGAATGACTTGGTTTGACGCCATCAACCATGCAATGGCAACAATGAGTACCGGTGGTTTTTCAACAAAAAATAACAGTATTGCCTTTTACAACAACTTGCCATTGGTTCAATATATCATAATCTTTTTTATGCTCGTAGCAGGAACCAATTTTGTTTTGACTTATTTTGCTTTAAAAGGAAAAATTCAGAAAGTATTTCGTAGTGAAGAATTTACATATTATCTATTTGGTATTATTACTGTTGCTTCTATCGTTACACTACTCATTTATTTCTTTCAAGACCCTAACCTACAAACAACCATTGCGCATCCTATGGTTTTTGGTAGAGAAGAAAGCGCCATACGACATGCTCTGTTTATGGTTACCTCTATTGTAACAACAACCGGATTTGTTACTGCAGATTTTACCATGTGGAGTTTCTTTGCAACTGGTATTTTCTTTGCCTTATTTTTTACGGGGGGTTCTGCCGGTTCTACAAGTGGTGGTGTAAAAGTGGTAAGGCATATTGTCATGCTAAAAAATAGTTTTCTAGAATTTAAAAAAGCATTGCATCCAAATGCAATTATTCCTGTAAGATATGATGGGAAAGCAGTAAACAAAAACATTGTTTTTAACATTATTTCATTCTTCATTATTTACATGCTCATTTTTATAATGTCTTCTGTTATCTTTACTTTTTTTGGTTTAGATTTTATCTCTGCTCTGGGAGCAGCTGCCTCTAGCTTGGGAAATATTGGCCCAGCGATTGGTTCTGTTAGCCCTGTAGATAATTTTTCTCACTTATCTAATGGTGCTAAATGGTTCTGTTCTTTCTTAATGTTAATAGGCCGTCTAGAGCTTTTTACAGTGCTTATTTTATTTACACCCTTCTTCTGGAGAAAGAATTAACTAAAAATTGTTTCTAAATCAATTATACTGTTCATAAAAATGGAACTTAGAAACTCAAAAAATAGTGATCAATCGAATGTTTATTAAAAAAGTTTCAAGTTAATTAAATTATTGACTTAAAATTACATAGTTTATTTTCTCATAAATAATAAATTAACTATTTTTATTTTTCATGAAAAAAATATCAGAATTACTGTACAAAAAAATCGAAAACCACACAATTGTATGGTTTGAAAACAACAATAAATATGTTGTTTTAGAAGATACAACGGCTGATATTTTAAAAAAATTAAACAGGGGAATCTCTGTGAAAGAAATTGCTCAAGAATTATCTCAAAAACACGGTATTCCGACAGATATCGCTGAAAACTTTGTCTTAGACTTCCAGGAAAAAGTAAGCAACCAAAAAGAGAATATTGAAAACCAATTAACAAAGGACCAGAGAGATATAAAAACTCCAGAATCCTATACAATCATTGAGTATTATAAAGTCAATGATCTTATTTTTAAAGTTTCCTATTTGAGTGAAAAAGAGCGTTCACTTGTGCATCCAAAATTTGCTCATTTAGCAATTGAACCTTCTGCCACTTTTGACAACGAGTTTGAAGTTTTTATTCATGAGAAATTCATTTATCTTTTTGTTAATAAAAATTTAATTGGAGCCTGGACTAACAATGACGTTCATTATTTTCAAGGGAAATTTTCTATGGAATTTATTCAAAAAATTCATCAAAAAGAGGAACAAGAATGGATGGGTGTGTTTCACGCTTCAGCTGTCAGTAATGGCAAAAAATCGATTCTTTTTTTAGGAGATTCTGGAAATGGGAAAAGCACTTCACTGGCCCTATTACAAGCAAATGGATTTACTTGTCTTGCTGATGATTTTGTACCCATAGATGTGAAGAAACAACAAGTGTATAGTTTTCCAGCAGCAATTTCTATCAAAAAAAGTAGCTTAAAAACACTACTACCCTTCTATCCTGAATTGGCTACAACTACAGAATATAATTTTGAGCAATTACAAAAAATTGTCCGCTATTTAAAACCGAACAACGACAGTTACTTTAATCATTTACCTTGTGAGGATCTCATCTTTATCAAGTATGAAAAAGAGGCGGATTTAAGCTGTGAAAAAATTTCTAATATTGAAGCATTTCAGCAATTGATTCCGGATTCTTGGTTGTCGCCAAAAAAAGAAAATGCAACAGTATTTTTAGATTGGTTTGAAACTTTAAATTGTTACCAAATTACCTATTCTAAAAATAAAAAAATGATACAAGCTGTCTCTAAAATATTTACTAATGACCAATAAACAAACCTTTTTCTTTGTTGCTAGATGTTTAACAGTTCAGTAGGAAAAAAAAGAACAGAATTTTAATTGAAAATAAATTAAAATCTAACACTGTAGATTGGGATACAGTTGTAAAGCTTAGTACAAGTCATTATGTCTTTCCTGCATTTTTTTGCAATTTAAAGAGGGCAGATTTTAGAGCATTTACCTGATGATTTGGTTGAATACATGGTATATATTACGAACATAAATCGAGAAATAAATAAACAAATTATTGAACAAGCAAAAGAGCTAAACCAACATTTAATAGAACATAGTATAACACCAAATTATTTTGAATTTTTTAAGAAACCTAATTCTCTAAAATATACTTCTACTAAAAATTAGACCAAAAAAATTTTATAAAAAAACGATTGGATATTATTTATAAATCTTTTTTTAATAAACCTTATAGAGGTTGGTTACTTAAAAGAATTACAGACAAGAATTGGCAGAAAGAAAAATTAATTCAGCTAGGCTTTATAAAACAGAAGCGAACCTTGTAACCTCCTCAAAATCTAATCCACCATAATTTCCAGAGCTCATCAAAATAAGCGCTGTTTTTTCTAAATTTTCATTGAATAAAAAATCTTTAAATTCTTCCGGATTAGTATAAATAATCAAATCATCTCGTTCAAAAGCGTTGGTAATTTGCTGTTTGGTTACTTCATCTAATTGCTTAATTTTAACGGCATCTGGAGAGTAAAAAACAACAGCTTTACATGCAGCATCTAAAGAACCTTTGTATTCAGATAAAAAAGTAGCATCTAAACTAGAATAGGTATGCAATTCCAAACATGCCAATACGGTTCTTTCAGCATACTGCTCTTTTACAGCCTTTGTTGTTGCTTTAACTTTACTGGGTGAATGCGCAAAATCTTTAAAAACAACTGTAGAATTCGTTTCTACTATTTTTTCTAAACGCTTGCTTGCGCCACTAAAACTGCCAATAGCTTCGTAAAAACCGTCTTCATCTATACCCATATGTTGACAAATCCATTTAGCTCCTGCAAGGTTTTGAAGATTGTGTATTCCAAAAATTTCTAATGGCAAATCTCCCTCTGCAGTTTCTAAAAATGTAATTCCGTTTTCAATAAAATGATTTGGAGTTGCATATGGGTATTTCTTGATATGATTTTCTGAAGACTCAACTACATCTTTTAAAATTTCATCTTCCTCATTATACATCATACTGCCTCCATGTACCATAGAATCTGTAAAAATTTTAAACTGCTCTATATAATTTTCAAATGTTGGAAAAACATTAATATGATCCCAAGCAATTCCACTTAATAAAGCAATATTTGGCTTGTACAAATGAAACTTAGGACGTCTGTCTATGGGAGAACTCAGATATTCGTCCCCCTCTAAAACAATAAAGTCATTTTCTGCTGTTAAATGCACCATGGTTTCAAACCCTTCTAATTGAGCTCCTACCATATAATCTACCTCTTTTTCATGATAATTTAACACATGTAAAATCATAGAAGTTATCGTTGTTTTACCATGAGAACCTCCGATAACAACTCGAGTTTTATCTTTGGATTGTTCATACAAAAACTCAGGATACGAATAAATTTTTAATCCTAATTCTTGGGCTTTTAACAATTCAGGATTGTCTTTTTTTGCATGCATACCAAGGATAATCACTTCTAATTTTGAAGAAATTTTTTCGGGAAACCACCCAAATTTAAGAGGCAATAAACCATACTTTTCTAAACGAGATTTAGAAGGGTTGTGAATTGTATCATCACTTCCAGAAACTTGGTATCCTTTTTGGTGAAGGGCGATTGCTAAGTTGTGCATTGCGCTTCCGCCAATGGCAATAAAATGTATGTTCATCAAAAGAATTTTTAAAAAGGTAAAAATACAAAAGCTTTGTAAAATATGAATTGTCTTTAAAGCTAAACTCACATAAAAAAGAAGGAACTATTTTTCATCCAAAACGACTCTTGTAGGTGTATCTTTTCCGTTGATAATACTTTCTGTTCCCCTAGCAACCGCTTGTATTGTTTGCGTAATCACTGTCATGTTTAGAGTTTCAACCTCATCTGATGCTTGATGGTACTCTTTGTCTACATCAATTGGTGTTGTAGAAAAAGTATGAGACGGAACTCCTAAACGTGCCAAAGAAGCATTGTCTGATCTAAAAAATAAATTATATTTAGAGTAAGGATCTGGAAATAATTGATAGTGTGAACCCTCTAAATTTTGCTGAATAATCTTTCCAAAATCAGAACGTTCAAAACCTGTTAACCAAGCGGTATTTGGTCCAAAACTTGGAGTTTTACCAATCATTTCTAGATTGATTCCTGCAGTATATTTTTTAGCGTCAATTCCATTTCCAAAATGTGTAGAGCCGATTAACCCCATTTCTTCGCCTGTAAAAGCGATAAAAACAATAGTTCTCTCGTTAGAATCTTTATTTTTAAAATATTCTGCTAAAGCCAATACACCTGTCACTCCAGATGCGTCATCATTTGCCCCGTTATATATACTATCTAATTGTCCTTCTTTTTTTATAATTCCCAAATGATCGTAATGAGCTGAAATAATTACAAACTCATTTTTTTTACTTCTCCCTTCTAAAACACCAATGATATTACTTGCCGTAATCTCTTTTTCTGTACTTCTATTTTTGAAAGTAAATGTCTGTCTATACGTCTCTAAATCTTTGAAAGTAGTAAGACCTATTCGTTTGAATTCATTTTCTATATAAACTGCTGCTTTTTCTATACCCACTGTTCCAGTAGCTCTACCCTCCATCTTGTCAGAGGCAAGTGTGTACAAATGTTTTTTAACCCTATTCGAGTCTATTTCATATTCAATTATAGTTGGAGTTCTTTTTGTTGTATTTTTTTTATTGTGACAAGAAACTAGAGTCATCGATAATAAAACTACTATGCCTGCTTTTTTCATTCTAATTTGATTTTATAAAACACTAAATATAGCTAATTTTATTTCGTATTTTTGTCCAAAATTTAAACGAATGACTTTATCTGAAATTCCGAATATAAAACACACAAACGCTAATAATTTTTTTTTACTTGCTGGCCCATGCGCTATTGAAGGTGAAGAAATGGCGTTAAAAATTGCCGAAAAAGTAATTACAATTACTGATAAATTAGAAATTCCGTATATTTTTAAAGGGAGTTTTAAAAAAGCAAATAGAAGTAGAATTGACAGTTTTACTGGAATTGGAGACGAAAAGGCCTTAAAAATTTTACGTAAAGTTTCAGAAACTTTTAATGTACCTACTGTAACTGATATTCACGAGGTTTCTGATGCCTCAAAAGCAGCTGAATATGTAGATGTTTTACAGATTCCTGCTTTTTTAGTCCGACAAACAGATCTAGTGGTTGCAGCGGCAAAAACAGGAAAGATTGTCAATCTAAAGAAAGGACAATTTATGAGCCCTGGTGCAATGAAACATGCAGTACAAAAAGTAAAAGATGCGGGATCTAACAAAGCGTGGATAACAGATAGAGGAACCATGTTTGGATATCAAGACATGGTTGTTGATTTTAGAGGAATTCCAGAAATGCGAGAATTTGCGCCAACAATTCTAGATGTCACTCATTCTTTACAACAACCAAATCAAACTGCAGGTGTAACTGGAGGAAGACCTGATATGATTGAAACGATAGCTAGAGCTGGAATTGTAAACAACGTAGATGGTTTATTTATAGAAACTCATTTCGACCCTGCAAATGCGAAAAGCGATGGTGCCAATATGTTGCACTTAGACAACTTAGAAGGTTTGTTAACCAATTTAGTAGCCATTAGAAAGACCATCATAAATTTATAAGACACCCTCAAAAAAAAATATTTCAATTATAAATAGTCGGTTTAATGAAAAACTAAAAAATAGATTAAAATCGAATTGATGTATCCCTTCATTTTAGTCAAACAGATTTCTCTAGTTTTCATTTTTGTATATTAGCAAGTATATACACCAGAAATATGCACAATACTTTTGAAATTAATTTCTCTTTAAAGGGATTTACAAGTATTCTAATTGGAGCTTATTTTTTTATTGCAGGTTATTTAATAAAAACTATTTTAGAGAATTTTTTAATTGACAACAATGCAATGGGAATGTTTTCTCCCGAAATTATAGAAGTAGTTGTCATTGCGATTGTCTTTTTACATTTTCTATTTTCTTCATTGGCTTTATTTTTTAGTGGAAAAAGAAATGCTAAAAAATTTCAATACCAACTTTGGAATAGAGAAACTAGCATTGCTCTCAGAAAATATACTCTTCAAATTTTAATTTTTTTTGTAGGACTAATCATTTTAATGAACGCTGGTTTTATAGAATACATAACACCTTTATTTCTATCTCTTTACGGAATTTTATTATTTCTATTTAAAAACAAACAACGGAAAAATTTACTGATTTTATCGAGTTTAAGTATCCTTTTAGCGGTGGTATGTTTTTTGATTCCTTCATATTGGTATTCTTCAATTTCAATTTTAGGTATTGCACATATTACATATGGTGTTGTTGTTTCGTAACAAATTAAAATTTTCTCCTTATTTCTCTTACAATATCTTCAAGGCCATTTAATTGAAGTTCATACACCAACTCCATCTGTTTGCCTAATTTTCCAATAGGAAAACCTTTGGTTTTATACCAAACAATGTAGTGTTCCGGCAAATCTATCAAAAAACTACCCTTGTATTTTCCAAAAGGCATTTTCATTTTTGCTAAATCGATCAAAAATTGTTGGTCTGCAGTCATTTATTGGTTGCCATCAACATAAGCTTGTAAATAGGAAAAACGGTCCGTCAATTTTCCGTTCTCTGTCATTTTTGCACGTTCTAAAATACCCTCTTTATCATTATCAAAAAAAGCAGGAATCACATGCTCTAAAAACAGCTCCCCAAAACCTTCACTGGCATCTTTTGGCAATTCACAGGGTAAATTGTCTACGGCCATTACAACAATGGCGTCTTTGTCTTTATAATTTACTTCCGATTCAGTGATAGGGTTGTAACCATAAATAGGATCTGCAATTGTAGAAGACCTTATTGTGGAAGCCACAGGGCCATCTACATCACAAGAAATATCAGCTACAAATTGTATGTTGAAATCTTTGGATTTCGCATCCTCTCTTGTAAATAAATAAGGCGCTCCATTCCCATAAAAATGACCAGCAATAAAGAAATCGGTTACCATAGCAAAACGCATGAAATCTGATTCATAGTTTTCGGGATACTTATAAAAATCATGATTATCAAGTACCTGATGATCTTTGCGTTTGTTGTAATCTAAAACATCTGCCAAACAATACACGGGTACTTGGAATGAAGTATTTAAATACTCATCGACGGTAACTTGTATAATACTCATTGCATCTAGCATTTCTTTGGCACCATAGGCAACCTTTCCGTTTCCTGTTAAAAGAATTTTAATATTTGTCAACTTGATGTTATTCAGTTCTGAGATCAATTCTTGCTGACTCTCTAGAGTAGAAGCTTTGGGCAAATTAAACGTGTTCTTTTTAAAACCAATTGCTCTAAAACCATTGTATGCACCAACAATTCCTGCATAACGCCCAAAACCAATTAAACGCATACCATTTTCTTTAACAATGGTTTCGTGGTCATATAATTCTATATTTTTAGAAAGAATCGCCTGAATTAATACGCGATTATAGGGCTGTTTTTTAATAGTATGACTAAAAAAAAAGTATTTTTTATTCGGAATTAAAGCTTCAATCGGCACTTCTTTCACCCCTATTAAAACATCACAATCGGTCATGTTTTCGGTCACTTCTATCCCCTTTTTTTGATAAGCAACATCAGAAAAAACTCTTATTAGAGAAGGCTCTACTTTTAGAAGTGCCTCGGGAAATTTTTGTTGAAACTCGTTTAGCTTTTTGGGAGAAAATACAACTCTTCTATCTGGAGGGTTTTTACGTTCTTTTATAATTCCAAATTTCATAAAATTAATTTTTTATAAAATTAGCGCATTTAGTTAGGATGCGCAAATGGTTAATCGGTTTCATTTTCATACTTTTGTACACTTATTTATTAGAACTAGGTTCTGAAATAGATTTAGAATAGGGGGACGACTGGTTTTGACAGCAAGGTCAGTGAATTAGTAAGCATACCAAGGCATGAAATAATACTTGTAAAACTGATTTCAACTTTTTAAACGGCGAAGATAACTACGCTTTAGCTGCTTAATCCGAATCATAGTAGGATTGGCCTAGTCCCGCAAGGCGGGAAAGCTTTATGTCCACGAAAAGCCTTTATTTACGGCGTTTCACTTTTGGGCATCGTAAAAGTAAATATAGAAAACCTGGAACTTTGACGGGTTTTTGAAACTAAAGAAGGTAAGCTAAAAATGGATTGTTCTTAATCAGCTTTTGGTCGAAAATTAACAAAGAACTAAGTATGTAGAAATCTTTTTGGCTGCTTGTTTGGACCCGAGTTCGATTCTCGGCGTCTCCACTTTAAAAAACCTCAATAAGCTAATAATAAGCGAGTTGAGGTTTTATTATATTATAATTTGTACGATTTATGTACTGTTAGATAGTTTTAATTTAATATTCAAAAAAAATTAACGTAAAAATAAAGTTGTTTTTTTGGCTTCATTTCGTGCATTTCCTACATTATAAAATATTGACTTTTTGAAATAACTTAATAATTTGAATTCATTGAAGACTGTTACTACACCTCAACAATATTCATTCTACCTCAAATACTTACATAATAATTGTAGGCTTAATCAAGCATAAAAAAACCCCTACATTTCTGTAAGGGTGTTTAATGAGTTTTAGTTTAATATGCTTTGAAATTAACTTTAATCTCTGCAATATGAAGTGTTTATTTATTCTTTATCAATAATATAATACAGATATTTAAATTGAGGACCCCAACCTTCACCAAGTGTTTTGTTGCCAGTACTTCCTCCGATTGTGTCTCCAATATTTAAAGCTGAATTAAATTCATCCTCTGGCACGGTGATACTTATTATGGTTGACTCATAATCTTTCTTATGAAAAACTTTTTTTGGTTCACATATATAGTAGTTGTAATGTCTTCCATCGTAAGTTATACTTTCAATAAACTCTTCAGATAAATTTGAGGAAAAATAATCAATTTGAGCATAACGCTCTCCGTTTATAATTTCAGTGTCCATTAGATGGTGTTCTAATAACAATCTGCTTTCTGAATTAAACCCAATAAATTCTATATGTCCTATTTTTTTTGGATGCCTTTTTCCTCTTCCACCCCAAATTATGTCTAATCTATCAGAAATATTAAAATCAAAAAATTTAGCTGCTGGCTCCGAAGGATGAGTGCTTATGTCAATTACAAGGGTGTCAATACCAAAATGATTCCCAATATAAGTTTCAAAACCAGTTAAATCACTATACGAATATGGGTATAAAGTATTTTCTGTAACACTACACATCTCTCTGTTATAAGTGAACGTTAAGTTATCTCTATTCCAAGATAATTTTGATTGCCATACTTCCCTTACTTTAAATGTAATAGTTGGGGGATTAATTGGTGTATTATCTTCAATAGTCGTATCTCCATTATTTTTGTCAACAACTGACTCCGAACATCCTATTAGAATAAGAGTAAGGAATAAGAATAAATAAAGTAGCTTTTTCATAATTAGTATTTTTACAAAAGTAAAAAATAAAACTGAAATACGAATGCAGTATAAAAAATAAATGGTTTTAAAACCTCTACTTATCAAAAAGAAGTATGCATCGCATAGTTACAAAATAACTGCAGTCTTAATCTACTTTATACTCTAACAATATTTTATTCTCCTTTGAATACGCTAACATAAGTATCTGTAACTTCTCCTTTACCGTCTAACACTTCTATCTCAAACACCTTATCTTCATCAGGTTCTTTTATATCAATAGATTTCTGAATAGGAACTACAAACTTTGCTAACTGTATATAGTACTTTACAAAATCAGAGTCAGATAATGATTGCATTCTATTCTTTAATTCAATTAAATTATCATCTAATATTTCTGCAATAGTCTGCTTTACTTTTGTTGTTATTTTATTGGCACTTCCTTTTGGCCTGCCCTCTAAATTTTGTTTTCCTTTGAAACTCATCTTATTTTATGGTTGTTTACTATGATGTTTAATGATATAACGTTAATTCATAGTTTATTTACATTTATATATAGCTAAAAGCTAAATACTTTATACTTGACAATATAATTTCATCTAATAAAATCTAATTATTAAAAATTAAAAAAAATCATTATTAATTAATTTATATTAAAATAATAATCTGCCAAATCAAAGCCGTTTTTAAAGGATGTTTGCTCTAATATATTACTGACTTCAATTTTAAAACCTTTACTTTTTAGTTCTTTTGCTTTGTTACTCCAATTAGAGTATTCTCCTTTATCAGGAAACGCAATACAATTTCTTTTTTTAAGTGGTTTTAATAACTCATATTTAAAATTGCTTTTACTACCTGTAGCGAGCCAAATTAAATCAGGTAAAAAAATACTCATAATTATTGCAGTCTTTTCACTTTCTACAATAGCAATATTCTTCTGATAGTCTTCATTGATTAGATGCAAACCAAATAAGCATTGACAAAGGTTAAAATTAGGTTCTTTAATCGCTTTATGTAGCCAATTGATATGATTGTAAGGTTTCTTTATTCTTTTGCCTGTATACTCATTGTATCGCATTATTTTTGCACCTCTTATGTGTTCTTTGTTATCAATTTGCCAAAACATAGTTGCATTTTTCCAACATAAATTTGTACCCGTTAAATAATAGTTTGAAATAGCTTTGTCAACCTCATCAAATGAAAAGTTGTCAAGTAAAAAAGTAGTTAGATTATCAAAGGTTAAATTTGATTTATATTGATTAATCAATTTGTCTTGTAGTTCTGAACTATGGTAACTTGGCTTTAAGGGTTCAGTCGGTTTTGTTTTGACTACTTGATTTAAAAAGGGTTCTTCATTTTTACTAAAATATTTACTTTCGTTATTTTGATAATTGATTGTAGAGGTTTTTAAATACCATTCAGAAACAAAACAATTCTTTTGATTTTGCTCTAATATCTGCGAAGTTGGTATCATTGAAATAACACCGTTTACATCAACTAATTTACTTGCTTTATCACTTACGCTGTTTAGGGATAAAAAAGGTACTAAATACCCTCTTTTGCCTTTTGGCGGTGCTTTGTGGTAGTTGCAATTCTGCTCCCTGTCACATCTACCATATTCTGCAGTTAGGTAGTTGCCCGTTTCCGTATCTACATAAAAAACAAATGTCTTTTTATTGCAGTTCGGACAACTATTTTTCTTGCTACTTTTATCTAATAAATATTTAAAACCCTCCATTATAAAAAAGGATTTCTTGTAGTAGAAATGTATGCTACGTTTCCAATGCTTTTGCGTTCAACTATTATTTTGAAATGTCGTAAACGCTTCATAAAATTAGATTTGTTTACATTTCTGAAACCGTCTTCAATACAGTATTCTTTATATTGAAAATACAAATCTTTTATAGTTGTATAATCAGTAGAGGTACTATATTCAAAATCTTCAATAAACATTTTAACACTATCGCTTTGCTTTTCGTAATCGCTTCTTGCATTATCTACGGCTTCGCATTTACTGAATTTCTTTTGTAATAAAACCCTTTCAAGTCCTGATAAAATCCAATTAAAAACGCCTGATAATTCACGCTCTATTATCTTGTTTGCAAGTTGCTTGTCTTGTTTGTTTTCGGGTATAGTAACATCAAAACCAATGATTAAAAAACGTCTAAAAAATGCGTTGGTATGTTCTACATCTTTTGGTAAATCATTACAATTGAAAATAAGTTTTGCGTACTCATTTAAAATAAAGGGTTCGCCATAGGGCAAACGTGCTTCGATTGGTTCGCCTGATGCCATTTGTTTAAAAATATCGGTTTCAAGTTTACCATTTATTTCTGATGCATAATTGACTAACTTATTAGCAATTTTTGCTCTAAAATAACCGTTGTCATTGGTTAAACTTTGCAAAGAGTAGTTGCTTATGTTTTGAGTACCTAAAAGGGCATTAATGATTTCAAAGAAAACTGATTTTCCATTCGCTCCTGTTCCATATAAAATAAGCATCTTTTCAAGTTTTAAAACACTTGGCTTTATGAATATGTAGCCACAATATTCTGCAAATATTCTTTGCTTATCTGTATCAGGTAAAACCTCATCTAAATACTTCTGAAATAGCGGTGCTTTGGCTTCGGGTTCGTATTCAAATGGTAGTTGATGCGTTAAAAAATCGTTTCTATTAAATACCCTTAATTCTCTTTTTGTGGGCGTAATTTCAAACGTGCCATTCTCTAAATTGATTAATACATTCTTTTTGTTAGTCTTTGGCGTTGGTAAATAAGCATCTGACATAAACTGTTTAAATAACTCATCTTTAAAAGTATGTATTTTACCTTTGAATTTTTCAACTCCCATTTTTAAAGAAACATTGCCTAAAAAAGATTGAAAACTCTCTTTGTTTATCTCGCTCCAATAACAACTATTATATAGATAAATAAAACCATTCTTTTTACATAAACCCCAATTGTTTGCTTTGGCAATTTTTAAAAGTTGCTCAATACAAAGTACCAAATAATGATTTTTAGAAAGTTTATAACTATTAAGTCTTTTTTCTAATTTCTTGTATTTGTCAAATTCTGCCTTATTGTCTTTGTTATAAGTTCCATCCTCATTATAAACGAATTCTTTTAAATCTTCAATCTGTTTTTTTATAGTTTCAATATCAGGAAACGCTAATATTTCAAAATCAATTTTATTAATGCTTTTTGATAGTTCCTGTAAAATATCATCCGTTGTTTTCTCTAAATGCTCAAAGTTTTCAGAAAGTTTTACAATATCATTTGTAATTAATTCTTTTAAATTATCTTTTTTCGTATCTTTACCTTGTTCTAAATTAAGGCTTTGGGTATTTGTAGTGCTCATAGCCTTTTATTTATTTAATGGTTTTAAACTTTCTAATAATTCCGCTTTCTTGTAGTATCTGCGGTTTGCAATTCCATAGGCTTTGACTTTCCCTTTGTTAGTCCAATGCCATAGCGTACTGCTATCGATTTGAAGAAATTCACACGTTTCTTTTCGTGTTAATAGTTCATCAGGATTGTGAGTGTTGAAAGTTTCTTTAAAGTCCTCTAATTGACTTTTAACACCGTCTTTGATTAACTCTGTTAAATCTGCAGTGTTAAGGTTTTGTAGTAAAATACTATCTGCCATAATTAATATATTTAATATTTATATGACAAAATTGCGTTGATTATCAGTTTTTTATAGACACGAAATTGTGCTTAAATCGTGCTTTTTTTGTGCTTTTACTGTGCTTTTAAAAATTTATCTTGAATAGAATTGAATAAATCTCTTTTATTATTTGTTCCACTTTGACGGCTGTCTATTTTATCAATATGAATATTTAATTTTGATAAAAAGGTTATAAAATCTGAACCACTACAAACTAAATAATCTTTATCTAATGCATAAAACAGAAAACTATAATTGGCTTGTTGTTTGGGTTTGAGTTTGTAGATATTGTGTAATTCTAAAAAAATACTATAACCCAAATCATTTTTAAATATTTCGAGGTATTTATTTTCCTTAACCTCATCAGGTTTATCAATTTCTTTTGGTAGGGATTGAGCAGTTAAATTTGTTAGATACTTTTGATACCTCTCTTTAAGAATTTTATAGTCTGTTTTATTTATTGGTAATTTTTCGAGGGCTTCCAATTCCAATTTAATTTTTTCATTTAACGTATAACTCGAATTGTACGTTTCCATTCTTTGGCTAAAAAATATATCTTTTAATTTACTCCAATTATCAGTCGTTAGAATACTATCATTATTTCTAATTCTAATGCTTTTATTATTATCTAATTTTTTGATTTCATCTGCTGTTAATACATCTTTAAAATCATCAATTATATTGCTTGTTTTTGTGTCAATATAGACCTGAAAGAAACTAAAATCTGCAATCTTTTTTAATATTCTGTTTTGTATATTCATTTTGATTTTTTTTTAATCAATGTAAGAAATGTAGTAAATGCACCTTAAAAAACAACTTTATTTTTTGGTTAAAAATATTTAAAAGTTTCTTTTGCTAAATCTTTATTACTTTTCCCTATATAATTTAAGAACATAGCCTCCGAACTATGATTTGTTATATTAATTAAATAAGTAGTTGGTATTTTCCCATAAAAATTAGTCGCAAAACTACGTCTGCCAATATGAGAGGTAACTAATTCCCATTTCTTATAAGTACCTGATTTTTTTCTAAACACTTTACTGTTAGGCTCGGTTTCGGTATTTTTACTTCCAAAAATTAATTGATTGAGTTCTGCGATTTTACAAACTTCTTTTATGTAATCATTATACTTTTGGTCTGAAATTTTATAAGGGAATTTTCCATTTCTTTTATTGAGTATTTCTAAAACTTTTGGATGCAATGGAATAGTAGTAAGTTTATTTGTTTTCTTTTGAGTGAATTCAAGTAAATATTCGCCGTCTTCTTTTCTTATTTGTTCATCAGTAAAACGCATAAAATCAGAAATTCTTTGCCCTGAATAACAACTAATAATTAACCAATCTTTTGCATTGCCTAAACTATCAGTTAACTGATTTTTACTGATATTCTCTATTTTAGTTAAGTCTTCAAACGTTAAGTATATCTTTTCAACTTTTGCCTTATCTAAACGTAAACTATCTAACTGCGGATGTGTTTCGATACCTAAAAATCGGGCGTGTTTACAAAATGTTTTTATGATTGCTAATTCTCTTTGTATTGTGTTTTGCGAGTAGATTTCATTTTTGCAATAAATCACAAATTCATTTTTGAAATTATCATTTACATCAGTAATTAGTATCTGTTTTTTTCTGAATTTTTCAAATCGTATAATTTTATTTTTGACAACATTATATTTCTTTACTGATGCTTTTTTTATTTCGTGTTTACGATACTCAATGTAAAAATCAATATAATTTATTAAATCTTTTGGTATTTCTTTGTCATTAGTCGGTGGGTTGTAATAATAATCTAATTGAGAGGTTAACCATTCTTTTGAAATGCTTTCAAGGTTTACAGAATTAAAAGCCTTTAAAACGTGGTTTTCAATTTTATTGAGTTCGTTATTTATTTCAGTTTGATAATTTGTAACCTCAATATCTTTGGATTTCTTTTTATGTTGTTTAGTCCAATAATATTTTGATATTTCAATATTTGTTTTTACTCCGAAAACATAGTCTTTACTATTATGTCTATAAAGTAGCCTTAAATTTAAGTTAGCTTTTTCTTTTGTTGAACGATATAAAAAATTTACTGATGCCATACAAACCTGATTATTATTATCACAAATATAATATTATGTACGGTATTTGTACGATAAAACACAAACTAATTAAAACAACTGCAAATTAGATAAAAATTAATATCTTTATAAATTCTTGTTATTATTTGATTTTAAAGGGAATTGTCAATAAAATAATATATTTTGAATACATATCACTTTGCATCCTTTGTGTTCTCGGCGTCTCCACGATGAAGCGCAGTATGACTGCGGATAAAATTATAATAAGCCCTGCAAATTTATTTGTAAGGGCTTATTGGTTTTAGACGACTGGGCTGAAAGCACAGCATACTGCATTTCCCAAGCGGGAGGCTAGAGAAAGACGTAGGTCATTCTCGGCGTCTCCACTTTTTATTCCCAAGAATAAGGTTTTATTCTTGGGAATACTATTTTTATATGATACCTCTGTTAAAACTCACGAACAGAGCGAACAAACAACTCACTAACTAATGAAATATTATTATTGTCATATTGAAGGCCAGTAGCGAAATTTTGTCTCCATGCAGTTTCTTCAGATAAACCATTAACAGAATAGACGGATTGATTAGATGTCCAATATGTTCTTGTTCCAAATGAGTCCCCAACGGCTTCAATATCTGATTTAAGAGAATACATTTGAGCTAACTCATACCTTGTAGGTACTCTCCAGTCTATAAAATTTTTACCATCATCTGAATGTTTTGAAGGATTAGATATAACGTTTTGAGCGTTGTACCATGTTGAGACCCCTTGATCTATTGTTTCGCAAACCAAACCATGCTTTCCATCTGCTGAGACCATAAAAACATAACCTCCGAGTTCTGACGAATGCCCAATCGAATATACTGGTGAAGAAACACTCTCAGCTACCTTTGCATGCAATGCAAACGGAACACTCATTAATTGACTTGTACCTGAGATGGTATAATTACTGCCACCTGTTGGGTCGGTCTCTGTTTTTATAAAATAAGGCCCAGCACTCCAATCTATTGTGCTAAAATCACCTGAGGTGTTACCCGTACCAATTTCAATACTCACAAGACCGTTTTCATTTGAGGTTGGTGAATGGGTTTCTACATATACCGCTGTTCCCGTCGTCGTACTTTGTAAAATGCTAATTCGCATACCTACTGCTGCATCACTAACTAATGCTCCGCCTGCATCTCTAACAACTGCCTGGTAACTCATTTTTTCTGGCGCTTGAGCAAAGCTGATGGTACTTAGTAATAATGCTGCTATTAAGGTGTAGATTCTTTTCATCTGATTTTATTTTTTTATAATTTTAAAGGTTTTTAATTCACTGTTTTTTTGGTTTACTTTAAACACATAAGTACCTACAGAAAGACCCTGCAAACTCACTCGAGTATCAATAGTATTAATCTTTGCGTTGGAAACGACTTTCCCTTGAATATCTAAAAGGACATAGCTTAAATCAGTAAGAGCGATATCTGTAATAGTAAGCATTACCTGATCTGATGTTGGATTAGGATAGATCACAGCTTCTAAGTTAACTGACGTTAATGCTGGATTGCTCAATGCAAATAGCTCGATACTTTTTTGTATTCCTTGGCTGATAGTTCCATTACTACCAGTAGTTGCAGTATAAAATACCTGACCCAAAGTATAGCTAGAAGTGCCTCCACTCCCTATAGCTTCTCCTCCAGAAATCGCAACAGCATCTTGGGATTGAACTGTAAAAGAAACGATTAGAGCACATGATAGAATTAGTATTGTTTTCATAAATGTAATGTCTTTTTCAAATACTTTTTAAAATAAATTAATGCTGTTTCAAAAGTAATAAAAAAATTAGATTCATTGCGTATTAAGTCCAAAAATTAAACAGCAACGAACTTAAAACAAATAACTTCAACGTTAAAGTTTGTTGTTCATTGTTTATAATTTTTCTGTAGGAAATCTTCTCCCTAATACGATGCTTTTTTTACAGGTAAATATTTTACCAAACAAATCCCACTATATCCGCCCCAAATAATATGATTTCACTCCCTTCTCCCCCAAAATAAAAATACACCACTAATTAATATTTAATTAGTGGTGTATTTTTCACCTAATTTTAGTCAGCAAATTAATCCACCCATTATATATCTTATTAGAGGTATACTATGGATTCTCAAACACAAAATAACAATGAATAATTTATCAACTTTTATCATTTAATTTTCGCTCCCAATCCCATGAAGATTTAATCATTTCATTTAAAGATTTTGATGGTTTCCAACCTAATTTATTTTTTACTAAATCAATTGATGCGAATAATTTTGGAACATCTCCAGCTCTTCTATCGGTAATCTCGTAATTCAATTTAGAATTTGTTACTTCTTCAAAAGAATTAATTATATCTAAAACAGAAAAGCCATTTCCCGTGCCTAAATTAAATATTTCAAACGGTTTTTCTTGTTGGTTTTTAATAATTCTCTCTACTGCTAAAACGTGTGCTTTCGCCAAATCTACTACATGTATATAATCTCGTATAGGAGTTCCATCTTTTGTGGGATAATCATTACCATAAACCATTAATTTCTCTCTAATTCCTACAGCAGTTTGTGTAATATAGGGCATTAAATTATTCGGAATTCCGCTTGGTAACTCACCAATTAATCCAGATTCGTGAGCCCCAATAGGGTTAAAATAACGTAAAGAAATCGCAGATAAATTAGTCTCCGATTTTATCAAATCATCAATAATTTCTTCAGCAATTTTTTTTGTGTTCCCGTAAGGAGAAAAAGGGCGCTGTGTTTTGCTTTGTTCTGTAATTGGTAACGATTCTGGAGTACCATAAACAGTTGCAGATGATGAAAAAATAAATCCGTTAATAGTAGTCTCCGTTAAAGCTGTTAATGTATTTATTAATGAGTATAAATTGTTCTTATAATACATTAAAGGTTTTTGAACAGATTCTCCAACAGCTTTGTGTGCTGCAAAATTGATAACCGCTTTTGCATCTTTATGCTCTTTAAAGACCTTCTTCGTTTTTAATTCATCTTTCAAATCAATATTTATGAAACTTGGCTTCACATTTGTAATTTTTTCAATTCTATGTAATGTTTCTTCTGTAGAATTAGATAAATCGTCTAGTATAATAACTGTATAATTATTTTCAATTAACTCAATTACAGTATGTGATCCAATATAACCACAACCTCCAGTAACTATTATTTTATTTTTCATTTTTACTTATTTAAGTATTTAATTATTTTGTAAATATAATAAAAATAGATAAAATCATACTAGTACCTACTAGTTGTATAATATAAAAAACATTTTTATATTTGCTCAATGGAAATTTTAAAATCGATACATGAATCGAATACCCCAAAATACAGACAGATCATTACTTCAATAGAAAGTTCTATCGTTAACGGAGTATTAAAAAAAGGAGACAAACTCCCCTCGTTAAACATGATAAAAGACAAACATTCTTTGTCTAGAGACACTGTTTTAATGGCTTTTAATGATTTAAAAAATCGTGGAATTATTCACTCTGTAGTGGGTAAAGGATATTATGTTTCTACAGAAGATGTTTTAGTAAAAAGGAAAGTTTTTTTACTTTTTGATGAATTAAACTCTTTTAAAGAAGATTTATACAATTCCTTTCTTCAAAATTTAACGAATAATGTTCAGGTAGATATCTTTTTTCATCATTTTAATATCGCTGTTTTTAAGAAGTTAATAAGTGATAATATTGGCAATTACAGTTCCTACGTAATTATGCCCGCAAATTTAAAAGACGTAAAATCTACAATTGAAAATTTATCTTCAGACAAAGTGTACCTTCTAGATCAAATAAACGATGCGCTAAAAAAATATCCAGCAATTTTTCAAAATTTTGAAAAAGATACTTTTAATGGGCTTTCGTCTGGCCTAAATAAACTTGTTAATTACAAAAAAATAGTATTGTTATTTTCAAAAGAGAAGCAACCTCAAGGAATACTAAGAGGTTTCGAACTATTCTGTAAAACCAACTCTTTAAATTATGAAATTATTGATACGCTAGAAAAGAGAACTCCTAAAAAAGGGGAGGTATATATTGTTCTAGATGATGAAAATTTAATCCGAATTATAAAAAAAATAAAAAAAGTGCAGTTCGTTTTAACAAAAGACATTGGTATTATTTCTTTTAATGATACAATTTTAAAAGAAGTTGTTGAAAATGGTATTACTACAATTTCTACAGACTTTAAATTAATGGGAAAAAGATTGGCTGAAATGATTTTAACCAATGAGCAATTAAAAATAGAAAACCCAAGTAAATTAATTTTAAGAAACTCATTGTAAAAATGGATATAGTAAAAGAAGTAAAAGAAGAATTCGAAAAAATATTTTCAACGAATCCTTTGCTCGTTTTTTCTCCAGGAAGAATAAACATTATAGGAGAACATACAGATTATAATGGCGGTTTTGTTTTTCCGGCTGCTGTAGATAAAGGAATTGCTGCTGCATTGCAAAAAAGCGACACAGGTAGTTGTACTGCAATTGCGTTAAATTTAGACAGCACAATAAATTTTGAATTAGACAAATTAAAACCCTCTAAAGAAGGAAGTTGGGAGAACTATGTTTTGGGTGTGGTTGCAGAAATTCAGAATAGGAATAAAATTGTGGGCGATTTTAACATCATCTTTAAAGGAAATATTCCAGGAGGTGCTGGTATGTCTTCGTCTGCAGCTCTAGAAAATAGTGTTGTTTTTGGCTTGAATGAATTATTTGATTTGGGATTAACAAAAACAGAAATGATTTTAATATCGCAAAAAGCTGAACATAATTACGTGGGTGTTAAATGCGGAATTATGGATCAATATGCAAGTATGTTTGGTATTAAAAATAATGCCCTGTTGTTAGATTGTAGAACTATTGAAGCTACACCTTATGAAATAGATTTTAAGGAGCATCAATTAATGTTAATCAACACAAATGTAAAACACAGTTTATCAGACAGTGCATACAATGACAGACGTTCTGCCTGCGAAAGTATTTCAGAGATTCTGGGTGTAGAAACTTTAAGAGAAACTTCTGAAGAAGATTTAGAGAAAATTATAGACAAAGTTACACCAGAAAATTACCAAAAAGCGTTGTACGTTATTCAAGAAATAGATAGAACACAAAAAGCGGCAAAAGCAATAGAAAATAATGATTTAGAAACATTGGGTGCCTTAATTTATGCATCACATAATGGATTACAACATCAATATAAAGTAAGTTGTACCGAATTAGATTTTTTGGTAGACCAAGCAAAGAAAAATAAATACGTTTTAGGAGCAAGAATGATGGGGGGTGGTTTTGGAGGTTGTACCATTAATTTAATTGCTAAAAACGAAGCAAAATCATTTGCAAAATCAGTATCAAAAACATATAAGAACAAATTTAATAATGAATGTTCTATATATTTTATAGCACTTTCTGAAGGTACACATTTAGTAAAATAATAAAAGTAATGTCAACATGAAAAATAAAAATTTACAAGATTATTCTCATAAAAGATTTAATATTTTAAGCGGAGAATGGGTTTTAGTATCTCCCCACAGAGCTAAAAGACCTTGGCAAGGTCAAAACGAAGAAATTTCAACAGAGAAAAGACCTTCTTATGATGATAGTTGTTATTTATGTCCAACGAATAAAAGAATTAATGGAGAAGTAAATCCAGATTATAAAGATGTATTTGTTTTTACAAATGATTTTGCTGCGCTTCAAAAAGACTCTCCATCATTTACCGTTAATGATGGCTTATTAATAGCAAAAAGCGAAACAGGTATTTGTAAAGTAATTTGTTTTAGTCCTGATCATTCTAAAAGTTTAGCAGATATGGGCGTTTCAGATATTCAAAAAGTAGTATTTACTTGGCAAAAAGAATATCGGACTATTGGTAAAAATGAAGAGATTAATTATGTACAAATTTTTGAAAACAAAGGCGCTGTTATGGGGTGTAGTAATCCACATCCTCATGGACAAATTTGGAGTCAATCTTCCTTACCAAATGAAGTTTATAAAAAAGACAAACAACAACTAAAATATTATCAATTAAAAAACAGTAGTTTATTAGGGGATTATATAAAACAAGAACAAGATTCAAAAGAAAGAATCATTTTTGAAAATGATGATTTTATTGTCATGACTCCGTTCTGGGCAGTTTGGCCTTTTGAAGTAATGATCGCTCCAAAAAAACAACAAAGAAATATTGCAGAAATGACAGAGAGTGAGACTTTCAATTTTGCAGAAGCTATTTCTGTGATTACAAAAGCATATGATAAATTGTTTCAGACTTCTTTCCCGTATTCAAGTGGAATACATCAAGCACCAACAGATGGTAAAGAGAACAAACATTGGCATTGGCATATGAGTTTTTATCCGCCTCTATTAAGAAGTGCTACCGTTAAGAAGTTTATGGTTGGATATGAAATGTTTGGCTCTCCTCAAAGAGACATTACAGCAGAAATTGCGGCTACAAAGTTAAGAGATTTAGTACTATAACCTTTTTCTTTGATAAAAAAACACCCTTAAAAAAAGATGCATAAACAGTAGCTTTTTTGAAGAAAAATAAAAACGCATTCAAAACATGTTCTAGTAAAATTTGGTGATTACAAAAGATCTTTTAAAGATGTCGTTAAAAAACTTGATATCTGAGTTTCTCTGAGATTATGATTACAAATAATATCTTCAAAGTGATTTTTACTACTTTTTCAATAGTAGCTGAGCCCTAAATAGGAACATTTACATCTTCTTGTAGCACCCTGTTAATTGACAAAATTTGGAGCTACTTTAAATTCAGCTTTCGTTGGATATACACTGCATTAAAGTAATCTAAAAGATACTATTTTTTCCATTTTTTCTTCTTCTTTGGTTTCCCAAAAGAGTTTAAAGGACCTGGCATTTCTTGATTCCACTTATTATATAATTCCTTCATTTGCACTACAATTTTGGGGTGTTTGGCTATAAGGTTTGTGGTTTCTGATATATCTTCTTCTAAATTATAAAGTTGTGGCTGATTAGGATACATATATTTTTTTTGATTTCTTACCGCATCTCCATTTTCCATCAAGGTATAGTTTTGATGCATCCATCCAGCATTGTTTGTCAGTTTCCATTTTCCCATTCGAATAACCCAACTATCCCGATTTAAAGCCCAAACTAAATGTTCATGATGTAGTTCCTTTTCATGATTCAAAACAGGTAATAAACTCTTCCCATCCAAGTTTTGCGGAATTTCTTCATCAGCCAAATCCAAAATCGTTGGAAAAATATCCATCGTAGAAATTATAGACTCACTATTTACCTCTCCTTGGGGGAAGGTCCCTGGCATAGACAGCAAAAACGGAATGCGAATGCCTCCCTCAGCCAACATATATTTATACCCATTAAGTGGTCTGTTATTTGCGAAAGTATTGATAGTTCCTCCGTTATCAGAAACAAAAAATACAATCGTATTTTCTCTCTGCCCTGTTTCTTCTAAAGTTTTTAAAATTTGCCAAACACCATAATCCAAAGCTAATAAATGTGACAAATAAGAACGTCTTCCGTTTTTATCGACCTCTTCAAGATGTCCCCATTTTTTATGAAAAACTTGATGTGTTTCTTTGTTTGGTTCCCAATAAGGAAATCCCCATTCCTTAGCATTTCTATCCCATTCTGTATAAGGAGCACCTACTTTTTCTGCCCAGGTTTTATCTGTAACATAGGTAGGCATATGGACTGCGTTGAAGGATACATGAAGATAAAAAGGCTTTTCTTCTTTTTTATTTTTTTTGATGTAGCTTACCGCTTCGTCTGTAAATATTTTTGTCGTAAACGCATTTTCATAGGAAACTTTTTCATAGGCTTTAGGAGTTTGATGGAGTGTTGTCGCTTTTAGCAATGGTCCTACAACTTGATTGCCTATATACTTTTTACCATTGTTCTTTTCTATAACAGCATCTAGGTCTTTCTGACTCAATCTAATATAATCCCAAGTATGAAACATAAACCCTAAAAACGTTTCAAAACCGTGTTGAGAGGGATACTTTTTCGGACCTCCATTCAAGTGTGTTTTTCCAAGCTTAGACGTTTTAAACCCTATTTTTAACAGTGCTTCAGGAATGGTTAATTCGTCTATTGGCAATCCGCCTTCTGCATAACTATAATTTCCCCATCGCTCTTGGTATCGACCAGTAATCAAGCCCGCTCTAGACGGACTACAAATTGAAGAAGTACTGTATGCGTTTTCAAAATAAGTTCCTGTTTTAGCTAACTTATCAAAACCAGGGGTGCTAAACTTCTTTACATCATCGGGGGCCTGAGCTAAAAAGGACAAATCTGCATACCCTAGATCGTCCGCTATAATAATAACTACATTTGGCTTCTGTTGAGCATTTAATAGGCTCACAAATAAAAAAAATAAATAGAGTCCTTGAGTTTTCATATTTTTTGTTTTGTTAAATCGCCCTTATTTGATTAGCATAATATTCTAATAAAGAAAATATCTTCTTTTGTATTAAATTGAGTGTTGTGTATTTACACTGAAAGCAATAACAAACACAACTAAAAAAATTATTTTTTTAATGGTATTATTTTTGATAAATCTCAACATAGTCGATCTTCAAGTAATTTGGCCATTGTGTAGTTTTATCAGTTGCATTAGTCTGAACTTCATTATTGAATACGATGTACATTTCTTCATCTGGCCACTTTTGGGCTTTATTTGAACTTAAATCCACTCTTAATAATTCTCTTTTTACAACTCCATCAACAGACCAAACGGCTTTGTCTTCTGTCCATTCAAATCCATATACATGCCATGCTTCACAGTTGAAGTCTCTATTAAAATTAAGGATATAGCCCGTACTCCATTTTTGGTTAGGCCATTCATCAACCAACATATGCATTCCCATCACATCATTTCCCTCCGTATTTTTTCCAAAATACTCAAACATATCCCATTCTGGACCCCAAACTAAATCTTCTGCGATTAGCCAAAGTGCTGGCCAAACCTTATCTCCTGAGGGAAACTGTGCGCGCATTTCAATATATCCTTTGTTAAAATGTACTTTGTGCATAGACATTACCCATCCACTTGTATACTCATAATCACCTGCAGGACTAGTTCCTTTATAAGATCTTTTTTGGTTTCTTAAAACCAACGCTTTGTCTTCTATATAACTATCATCTTTGGTCACATAACCACTATATTTCTCTTTTAACAAATGGTCTCCGTCAGCTCCAGGCACGATATCTCCCGATTCTAGGTCTCTTAATGATCCCGGAGTCCAATTAGCAGTATTTATCGTTGCTTCGTCAAAATGATCTTCCCATATTTTTGTATAACCTTCTGGCACAAAATTACCTCCTTTATCTTGAATCTCCTCCTCTATGGGCTCAACATTGACTATTACTTGATTTCCTTTACATGAGTATAGGGTAAATATTACAGAAAGTTGAACAAATATAACACGACAGAATTTTTTTTTCATTTTATTAAAATATTTGAATTATGAGAATAGTTTTTGGGCCTAAGACTAGGTGTTTATAATTTACAAGAAAACGCTTAAAAGTCATCATTAATTAAAAATTTTGTATTTTTTTCTGATGGTATTGCTGCTTGAGTATTATTCCACCAGTTTTCAAGTTCTTTTTTTAATTTAGAAACCATTACTAGATTTTTCTGAGCAACATTGTTTTTCTCTCCAATATCATGTTTTAAATTAAAGAGTTCTACACTCTTGTCTTCAAAATAATAATGCAATTTCCAATCTCCTTTTCGAATGACCGAACCGGGCCTCGTTCGAAATAAAGAATCTCTATTTTCGTTTTTAAAATTTTTCCATTTTTTTGATTGAATGTATACAGGAAAATGCCAAAAAAGAGATCTATCAATGTTGTTTTGTTTCTTAGTTAGAATAGGAAATAAATCAGTTCCATCAAGTAATCCGTTGTATTCTGAAATAGAAGCTGCATGTAAAATTGTTGGAAAAATATCTACATGTGAGACAGGGGTTTCACTTTTAGAATTCTCTTCAATTTTGCTTTTCCAAACAACCACAAAAGGTTCTCGAATCCCTCCTTCGTAATAACTTCCTTTCCCAGCTCTTAAAGGTTTTTGATCTGTGATTCCGAACAATCCACCATTATCAGAAGTGAAAACTATTAGAGTGTTTGGGTCTTTTAAACTGTTTAATAATAATCCAATGTTTCGGTCAAGGTTTTCAATCATCGTAGCATACTTCGCATTTCCTTGACCATTGTGAGGCATTTTGCTTGTATATTTTGGCAACAATTCTTTCACTGGATTGATTGGTAAATGCACTGCATACGGAGAATAATACAGAAAGAAAGGCTGCTGTGAATTTTGAATAAATAGCATGGCTTTTTCTGTAATTAAATCGGTTAAATAGGAGTTTTCTCCTTTTTCAACAACAACGTTTTTATAGGGCGGATAATAACTCTTTGGAAATCCCGCATGGCTTCCACCGATATTGACATCAAAGCCAAAAGTTTTAGGGTCGTCTGATAAATGCCACTTCCCTGCATGACAGGTAACATATCCTTTTTCTTTTAAAATTTGTGGAATCACTTTTAATTTACTAGAAAGGGTTCTCGTGTTTTTTATAGGAATTAACTTTCGGTCCTTTGGTTTTCCTCTTTCCGAAGTATTTACAGTATATATGCCATGTCGTGGTGTCCATAACCCTGTCATCAGAGAAGCCCTACTTGGTGCGCAGTTAGATGCAGCTGCATACCCATTTGTAAAAACCATTCCTTGAGAGGCTAGCCGATCTATATTCGGCGTTTCATAGTATTTTGAACCCATAAAACCAACATCTTTCCACCCCATATCATCGATATTAATTAATATAATATTTGGAGGTATATTTTCTTGGGCATTTAGAAGCTGAATGCATAAAAAAACAGCAAGTACTAATTTTATTTTCATATTTTTTTATTCAAAATTTAATTCAATTGTATTACTTCTCAATGTATTCCCTAGAGCTTTAACTTTCACAGTCCCTTTAGCATCTTTATGAGATTGCAGAATCAACATTGCATTACCGTTATTTGTAATTACTGTATTTGAATTATAAGGGCCGGGATTTGTATTACTACCGTTATCAACCCCCAAACTCCTTACATTTCCTTGAATAGAGAAGGTGATTTTCTTGTTACTGTGCAAAACAGGATTCCCTTTTTTATCAAACAATCGAGCAATAATATGAGCAACATCGTAACCGTCTGAATTTAATTGTTTTTTGTCTGTTGTAAGCAGAATAGTAGCGGGCTCTAGAGCGGTTTGAATTGTTGCTTCCATTTTTTGGTTTTTTGCAACCAATTTTCCTTCACGAAACGGGACCAGCCATTTGTAAATTCTATCTGGAAAATCCGATAAATATTTCATTCCCAAAGATTGATCATTTAAAAATAATTCCACGCTATCTGTGTTGGAAATTACCTCAACAATAATTTGTTCGTCATGAACATAATTCCAATGTTCATTTACGTCTTGCCATTTCCAAGTTTTAAACTTCCAACCCTCTTTTTTCTTATAACTGATTTTTCCTTTAGAATCAATCTCATATTCTGAATCTTTTAATTTTTGTGAGCTTATGTATATATGAGGTTCATCATTCCATAACGATTTAAACATGTGGTAACGAGGTTTTTCAAATCCAGCTAAATCTAGCAGTCCACTTCCCGATCCTTTTTTAGGCCATTTACCAGACGCTTCTCCTAAGTAATCTATTCCTGTCCACAGAAAAATACCTGCCACAAAAGGACGATCTAAAGCCGCTTTCCATTCGTGCCAATGTCCCCAATTTTCTGTCCCCATAATAGGTTGGTTTGGGTAATTTCTATGCGCATAATCGTAAATAGCTTGTCTGTAGCTAAATCCTACTACATCTAGAGCATCTGTATACCCAGTTTCAAAACTACCTGTAGGTATAATACAATTTGCGGTTATGAATCGTGTGGTGTCTAATTGTCTTGTCCAATTTGCTAATTTTTGAGCGGTATTTCCAATAGTGAACTCAGAAGATGGTAAACTTTTATACATCGCTCCAATTTGCTCTGGTGTATTGGGAGGTTCTGCCCAGCGGCGCTGTGCAACACGTTTATCCCCTTTGTAATATCCAGTAGCTGCTTTTACGTTGGGGTATGTCCATTCAATTTCATTACCAATACTCCATTGAAAAATGGAGGGGTGATTTCTGTGGGCCAATACAGTATTTTTCAAATCCTTTTCTACAGTTTCTCTAAAATAATCTGCAAGACCTCTAGAAATATAATCGTCATGTCTTTCCCATACATTTAATCGTTTGTCTTTGGGGTAATCCCATTCGTCAAAAAATTCATCTTGTACCAAAAAACCAAGTTCATCGCAAACATCCAAAAATTCTTGCGAAGCTGGGTTGTGAGCAGACCGTATGGCATTGGCTCCCATTTCTTTCAATTTCTTTAGCCGTCTTATCCAAACATTTTTGGGAACAGCAGCACCTACCAAACCAGCATCATGATGAATGTTGACCCCTTTAATCTTTACATTTTCACCATTTAAAAAGAAGCCTAATTCTGGGTCAAATCTAAATCTTCTAATGCCAAAAATGGTCGAATGTTCATCGAGTAATTCGTTGTTTACATATACTGAAGTAATTGCTCTGTAAAGATGAGGGTTTTTTGGAGACCATAGCCGAGGAGCCCCAATCTCCCCCTCTTGATAAAAGATTTGATTTTGTGGTTTTAAGTATTTATTTTTATTGATAAGTTCTATAACTACGTTGTTATTATGATCATAAATTCTGGTTATGACATCAGCAATTTGTGTTGTCTTATATTGATTGTCTAATACTACTTGAAGATGTACTTTTGCAAAAGATTTAGAGACCTCTGGAGTTGTTATATAAGTTCCCCAAATAGGAATGTGCAGTTTATTGGTTTTTATCAGTTTAACATTTCTATAGATTCCAGAGCCCGTATACCATCGACTATCTATAAATCTACTATGATTTACTTTTACTGAGATAATATTTCCTTTCCCATTTTTATTAAGATACTTGGTAATATCAAATTTAAAAGGAGCATATCCATATTTTTGAGCACCTACTTTTTGGCCATTAACCCAGATCTCTGAACGATTATAAACTCCATCAAATAGCACAGAAACGACTTCATTTTTTTGAAAATGCATGTCAAAGTGTTTTCGATACCATCCCCTTCCTCCAGGTAAATATCCAGTGGCTCCATCTCCTTTGATAGAATCAAAAGGGGATTCTATACTCCAATCGTGGGGTAATTGAACAGTTTTCCAATTTGAATCGTCAAAATTGTTTTGATAAGCAACGTCTAGGCTATCCATCAACGAAAATTTCCAATCAAAATTAAAGTCCCTCTCAAATGTGATCTTCTTACTCTGAGCACATCCAGCTATTATGAATGTAAATATTAGAAAATATGTAAAAGAAAGAATTCTACCGTAGGTCATTTTAACTCATTTAAATTTTTAATTACTCGATGAATTTCTGTTGTTGTTTTCCAACTTCGTTAATTTTATACTGTTGAAGTTGCTTTTTTACTTTTTGTAACTCAACACGCATTTTTTTTAATGTTTTACTTTCATCTTTTAAAGTTGAATTTACATTACGAGTAGCTTTCTTAGGCAATTCACTGTAAGACAAATCCTGCCCAGATGCTACTGTACTATATTCAATTTCTGCAAAATCTGGAACATTTATACCGTCTTTAAGTAATTCTGCTTTTACATGAATTTTTCCTGGCTTTATAGTAGATCTAATAAGTGCAACCGCTTCTCCCCAAAGTAGTTTTTGTGGGTTGATCGCATTTTCTTCACCTCCAATTAATTCGCCTTCACCTTCAACTGTAAAGCGAACATATTCATCGCTCAATCGTTTAATTGCTCCGCCAGCATCTACCAAATATGCTACCACCGTGGTAATATCGCTTCCATCTGCCACAGGTTGAATTTTGGAATCATCTACTTTTAAAATCAATCTTCGCTTTCTCCCTACCGGCCAACGTTTGTGGTCTGTTACTACTTTTCCGTTGATGATTCCTTCAGCTTTCATTAAAGCTCCTTCAACATATTTTTGATTGATCTTACCGTATCCTTTTTTATTCTTATTTCTTACATCAGTATATTTAAATACGTTTTTAAAAACGACAGGAACTCGCGGAACAGGGCTGTTTGGATCAATTGCTTTTTTAACACCAACTTCTTCACCATATAAGGTTAATTTCACCGCTTCACAATTGGTAAATACCACGACATCTTCAGGTGAAAAAGGACTCATTAAATGAGCAACATATACAAAAGGTGCTGCTTTTACATGTGGTACATCTTCTAAACCCTCGGTGGGTAAAAGACTTTTAAGTAAGTAATATGAAAATTTGGGCTGTCGGTAAGCATCCATAATTCCTCCCCAAAAAGGGTCTGGGTGATATCCGCGCTGATGATCAAAAGGGTGCCAAAGTGTTGCACCAATCAAAGAGCTACTTGCACCGTAAATCATGGTTAGCGATGGCCACATAACATTCTTATCACCTTCTATCCAGTCTTCTTTAAAGTAGTGCATAGATTGTCTTATTTGCGGTATTTCTCCCCATTGTTTTGCCACACGACTTACTGAATTATGATCTACCCAATTGTCTACAAAATCACCCCATTCACGTTTAAAAATAGATTTATTATTATGCTTCAAAACAATATCATTAGCATACAATGCATCAAAATATTTTTGAGATTGTGATCTGTGCGTGCGAGCATCTGCAACAGTATATTTCCCTGAATAGGGGTATTCTTCTTTTGCTATTTGAGTAGCTTTTAGTGCATATTCATCAGGAAAGTGGGTTTCATTTGGAACAATTTCCCATAACAAAACTGATGGACGATTTCGTTCAAGACGAAATAAATTACGGACATCCTTCAGCATACGTTCCATAAAAATAGGTTTCTTATTCCAAAACTGCCATCCCGGAATTGTCGTTACTGTAAGCAAACCAAGCTCGTCACAAGCATCCATAAACGCAGGATCTTGAACGTAATGTGCAGAACGAATGACACGCATACCTGTTTGACGTAATTTTAAGGCATCTCGGTAATGTAAGTTATTTGGTAATGCATGACCTATATGTGCAAAATCTTGATGTCTGTTGGCTCCAATTAATTTTTCAGGATAACGCTTTCCGTTTAGGTAAAAACCCTCTTTCCCTCTCATTTCTATGGTTCGGATTCCAATGCGCTTTCTAAATTCATCCAACACATTTCCTTTTTTATTTTTTATCGTTACAAACAAATTGTACAAATGTGGACTGTCTGGTGACCAAAGTTTTGGTTTTTTAACGGTTAATTTTAGCGTTGCTTTTTCAGAACTTTTGCTTGCAAGTGTCAGCGCTTTTTTTGCTGTTGCCACCTCTGTTCCGTTTTTATCTTTTAAGGATAATAACAATTTCACATTGCGACCAATTCCATCATTGGCGATGTCTACATCTACAACTACTTTTGCAGATTTTTCTGAGAGCGATTCATAATGCACAAACACACCGCCACCAGCTACTTTGTCAACCGCTAAAGGATGCGTTACGTACACTTTATTATGGGTAATTAGCCATACGTCTCTGTAAATACCACCAAAATAGGTGAAATCTAACGTTTCCTGAGGTTTTCCTGGGGGATAAAGTGGGTCATTGCTATTGTCAGCACGTACGGCGATGACGTTGCTTTCACCAACTTTCAAATACTTAGAAACATCAATGTGTATTGGGTAGTACGAACCAAAATTCTCTCGGACTAATTCACCATTAATCCAGATTTTTGATTTCCCCATAATACCCTCAAAATGCAGCATTATCTTTTTCCCTTTTGAGGCAACATCGGGAGTAAAATATTTTCTATACCAAGCAGGTCCTTGGTAATTTACCCCTCCACTTGCAACTAATGGAAGTAATTCTAAACCATCAGGTAAATTCAATACACTCCATTTGCTATCATCAAAATTTACAGCCTCAGCACCTGTAACATCTTGTTTGATAAACCGCCACCCAACATTAAAATTGCTGGCTTTTCTGACGTCTTGATTCGTTTGATAAAAACCTGCAGTTGAATACTCTTGACTTCTTGCATTGAAACAAAAACTAAGTAGTATTAGTCCCAGTATATTTAAATTATTTTTCATAATTGGTTAAACCTTAAAAAAAAGTTGTTAATTATCTGTTTATTTTTATGTGGTCAATTTCTATAGTTGCTCCTTTTTTTGCTTTAAAACTGATATCTAGTGAATTGATCACACCTTTCCAATTTGCCTCTGAAAGTTTTATTTCTAGGGTAGTGTATTGATTGATTGCCTTAATTTTACTTTTTCCAATGAAGCTTTTATTCGCTAAAACACTCACTGTTAAATCTGTATCTGATTTTAACTTTAGTAGCAGCAGCTTATCTTCTTTGGTCGTTTTAATCGCTAAGTTTTCTCTAGAAAGAGTACCTTTTCTCTTGCTCAAAGTAAAATCTAGATATCCCAAAAATCCTGCTAAATTAGATCTGATATCATTTGAGAACCAACCCTCGGTTTGCCAACCCCCATTGTTGAAATTGAAAAGTAACAGCCCATCTTTGGGATTTCTGTTGTTTAGCGTTTCCCACTTATCGGACAAACCATCGCCATCACTATCCGTTCTGTAAACTTCATATTCTGCATTCACCCCTTCACCCCATTTTTTTTCTTCACCGTTAGCGATTAAACTTTCAATAGGTTCTTCTTCAATGCCTTTGTCTCCTTTGGCTAGCCATTTAGCCAATATATTTCGATGTTGTTTCAGCTCTTTTATGTAAACAGGATTGTTTGCTAAATTATGGATCATTTCAGGATCTTCAGATACCTTGTACAATTCTTCCGGTTGTCGTTCTCCAAAATAAATTTCTCTGTGCTTTTCGGATAGTTTTCCAGTTTGGTAGAGTTCGTGTATATTTTTGGTATAGTTCATTTTATCGCGATACTGAGGCTGTAATAAAATGCGGTCTAATTTATAATTTTTAACATAACGAAAATCTTCAGTACGTATGGTTCTAACACGGTCTATGGTATGATCTAATCTGTCTTTTTGTCCGCCTACAAAAGTTCGTTCTTTAAAATTTTCAGCAAACAAATTCTGTCCTTCATACCATAAAGGTTGATCTATACCTGCCCAAGCCAACGTAGTTGCAGATAAGTCTAGCATGTTTACAAGATCTTTTCTGACTTGCTTTTTTGGAACAAATTTTTCAGGTCCCATTACAACAAAAGGGACATGTAAGCCTCCTTCGGTTGTCATTTGTTTGTGTCTTAATAAATTATTTGCACCATGATCCGAAAAATAAACCACAATGGTATTTTGATCCAACCCTGCTTCTTTTAATCCTTTTAAAATATTTCCAATTAAATCGTCGTCTTTACGAATGGCATCGTAGTGTTGTGCGATAACCCCTCTAAACACTTTATTGTCGGGATAATCAGCAGGAACCCTAACCTCACTCGGATTTACCTTTCTATGCTTTGGAAATTTATAGGTGTTATTTTTTCCTCCATATGTCTGAATTTGCCCAAAGAAAGGCTGCATATCTTTCAATTCTGTGAAGTCTGTTTTGCTTTTTGTATTGACAGTATACACCTCTTTTTTATTCCAAACGAAATTGTAATCTCCCTTTCCATTGTTAAAAGTTGAATACCCATTTTCTTTCATAATTTCAGGAAGTAATTTGTACCCTTGAGGAAGATAAATTTTTGTTTTACTAGTTCTTGATGAACGATGCTCATGGGCTCCAAAACGAATTGAATTCTGGCCAACAATCATCGCCGATCGAGTGGCTGAACACACAGGAGCAGGGACAAATGCGTTGTCAAACCGTACCCCTTGGTTGGCAATAAAGTCAATATTTGGAGTGGCGTTTGCATTTATTTCATCGCCGTAACATCCCATCCAAGGAGAAGTGTCTTCTGCATAAATCCAAAGGATATTGGGCTGATTTTGTGCTTTTGAAATAATACCTGTTGCTAAAAAAAATAGGACAAGTATGAACTGATTTTTACGCATAATCTTAGTGTGTTTTTTTGTTTCTATGAGTCTTATAGTAGGGATTGCTTAAATCTGGTTGTACCCCATTTTTTTTGGCGGCAGCGGCGGCATTAAAAAGCGGTTTATTGTCAACATCCCAAAAAGCATTCTTCACATGAGCTTTTTTCATCATGGCTACAATTTCTCGAACAACTACTGGGAACTTTTTAGCGACATTAACTGACTCACTTGGGTCTACTTTTACATCGTATAATTCAATATTCAATCCGTTTCTTCGGTCTAAAACAACTGCTTTCCACTTACCATACCGAACGGCACAATTAGGCTTACCTTCATACAGTTCCCAATACAAATAATGGTGTTGTTTTTGCTTTTTTTGCTTTCCTAGTAGGGTCGGCAACATAGAAATTCCATCAGTTTCTCCTTTGATAGGCTCACCCGTTAACTCTGAAAATGTTGGTAACATATCCCAAAATGCTGAGATGTGGTCATTGGTTACACCTGCTTCAATCGTATCAGGCCAATACGCAAACATAGGGGATCGTACACCTCCGTCATACATTTTACGCTTGATACCTCTAAGTGCTCCCGATGTTTGAAAAAACTCTAAACTCCCCCCTTTACCATGAGCACCATTATCGCTATTAAACATAATCAGGGTGTTTTTATCAATTCCAAGTTCCACAAGAAGATTGGCTATGGTTCCGATATCCTTACTCATTCTGGAAACCATAGCTGCCTGAATTTTCATTTTCTCAGGCCAGTCTTTATCTTTATATTGTGCTAAATCGGGTACTTGCCATTTTAGATGTGGAATAGTATACGCAAGGTACATGAAAAAAGGGGCGTCTTTATTCTCTTTAATATAGGAAATCGCTTTTTCTGTAAAAAGGTCGTGGCTGTAATCATGCTTCTTTCCTTTTCCGTTGTCTAGGAATTGCTTTTCACCATTTAGCCACAAGTATTCAGGATAATAATTATGCGCCTTTCGCTGATCAGTATAACCATAAAAAAGATCAAAACCCTGGGTATTAGGGTTTCCAGAATTGTTAAAACTACCTAAGCCCCATTTTCCAATGCATGCAGTTTTATATCCAGCTCTTTGCATCAATTTACCTAATGTTTCTGTGTCTTCTGTAATCGGTGTTTGCCCGTCAGGATATCCAGGACTATTGGATCGTATGTATGCATGACCAGGATGCTTTCCGGTGAGTAATGAAGCACGACTCGGCGCACAAACTGCATTTCCACAATAATGATCTGTAAAACGCATTCCATTTGCTGCCAGTAGATCTAACTCAGGAGTCTGAATCATTTTCTGACCATTATACCCGACCTCTCCGTAGCCTAAATCGTCACTTAAAATGTAAATTACGTTGGGTTGCTTTTGCGACCATAGTTGACACACTGCAGCCAACAAAAGAAATATAAATAGGATGACATTTTTATTTTTTTTCATGGGTGTTAATTTATAAAGGAAAAGTTAATTTTACATAACGAGAATATGAGGGTTTCAAAAGATGCGTGGATTTACGAATTCCAAAGACAGAAATTGGGGCAAATGATAAAAAAAAATTATATAACAACTTTTTAAATAAACATAAAAAATCATCATCTAGTTTTCTGAAATTAAAGCAATAGAGTATACCCATCATAATAAAAAGCTAATTCTTACTTATCAGTTAGCATTGGAATGATCCAATAAGAATAGTTGTAACTAGCATAAGGCAACAAATATTCTTCTCTTGGAAGAGTTCCCCAACTATCTACACCTCCAACACCAGAGGTGAAACCATCGATATTAATAAATATTTCTTTTCTAGGATTTAATAGACGTCCATGCTTTTGACTTGTTTTTTTGCTTTTTCCAGAATCTAAATCTTTTCTTTTAAAATGGGATGCAGAAAAATTAAACAGCTCTTTTCCTACAAACTTCAAATTCATTCCATTTTTATTCGTAAAGCTAACCCATCGAACATCTGTTCTATTTCCATTTTCCTGAGGCCTTGCATACATTGTAAACAAATCAGAAACTTCACTTGAATACAATCCAATATCAGCTGCTTTTTTTCTATCCTCATAGGATTCTTCCCAACCTCTTCCATACCAATTAACCCTATTAAATGTTTTTGGTATTACAAATTCGTTTCCAAATTTATAAATATTAGAATGTTCATTATTTTTCAATTTTGCCTTATGCCCTTTTAAACCAATTTTACTTTTTCCTTTTAAGGGTTTAAAATCGTTTTCAACCTTTATTATTCCATCTGCATTTATACTATAGGATTGTGTGAAGGAAGCATCACCTTTCAGCATTTTTTGATTGAAAACAATTTTCACACTATTGTCTAATTCAATTATTTTATGTGATACATCTAGATTTTCTTTACCAGCATTTAACCATTCTCTATAAAGATTTGGTGTATTTGCACCATAGTCATTATCTACTGGTGCTCTCCAGAAATTAATTTGTGCACCTCTACTAATTAGTACCTCTCCGTTAAACTCATAATTTATTAATGTTCCAGATTCTTTACTAAATTGAACTTTAAAATTATCATTGTAAACTGCTATTGAAGTATTAGAAGAAACCTTTTTTAATGCGCCTGATGTTATTTTTGGTTCTTGTAATTTCACTTGATTAGAATTTAGTGAAAATTGCCCCTTGGCTATTTCATAATCGGCTTCAATCAAAGGCTCTGAAAGAATTAGTTTGACAGATAAATTGACAAAATATTCTTTTGTGTTCTTAATGATTGTTTTGAATGGAATCTGTAAAATTTTACTTTGTTGAGCCTCAACATCCAATTCACTAATAGTTCCATTTTCAATCTCTTTACCGTTTTCAATAATTGTCCAGTCAATTTTATAGTTCGATAAATTTCTAAAGAAATACCAGTTTTTAACCCTTATTTCATTAAGCGCCAAATCATCTTTATAAAACTTGATGTTTTGCATGACCTTTTTTGCTTCGTAAAGATGCGGATTTGGTTTTTTATCAGCCTGTAGCAATCCATTATTTAAGAAGTTGTGATCACTTGGTGTTCCTTCAGGTCCAAAATCACCACCATAGGCGAAGTATTCTTTTCCGTCTTTTTCTGTCAACAGTCCCTGATCTTGAAAATCCCAAATAAACCCACCTTGTAGTTTATCGTATTTTTCAAATAAATCCCAGTATTCTTTTATACCTCCTAAGCTATTTCCCATGGCATGTGCATACTCGCATAAAATAAACGGTCTTGTTTGGCTATCGTCTTTTGCATAATCTTCAATTTTTTTATAGCCGGCGTACATATGAGCAACAATATCTGTATTCCATTCTCGAAGCGCTCGTTCGTAATGTACAGGTCTACTAGAATCTATTTCTTTAGCTTCTTTATAGGCTCTGTAGAAATTAAATCCATTTCCTGCTTCATTTCCCAGAGACCAAACAATAATAGAAGGATGGTTTCGGTCACGTAAAATCATTCTTTTTACTCTTTCTACGTGTGCTTTTTCCCATTCAGGTTTATTACCCAATGTTTCAGATAATTTATAACCAATTCCGTGAGATTCTATATTTGCTTCATCATATACATAAATTCCATAGACATCACATAATTCATAAAAGTAAGGGTCATTAGGATAATGAGCTGTTCTTACCGCGTTGATATTGTTCTGTTTAAAGATTTTAATATCTTCTAACATACTTTCTCTACTAATCACATGTCCTTTTTTATAATTATGCTCATGTCTATTGACTCCTTTTAACAGAATCGGTTTTCCATTTACCAATAATTGCGCATTGTAAACTTGAATATTTTTAAAACCAACATGTTGATTAATAACTTGAAGTGTTTTTCCTTTTTTCCCTATAAGTTCTAGTTGTAAAAAATACAAATTTGGACATTCAGCACTCCACGCCAAAGCATCGTCAATTACAGAATTAAATTTAATAGTTGTTTTAGCATTTGGTGCTATCTGAACCATTTCATTCGAATAAAATACAACTGAATTTTTACTTTTAAGTGTCGCTTTAAGTTGTCCTTTAAATTTTTTTGAAAGTGTATTCGCAAGAGCTACTGACAGAGAAAATTGGCCATCTTTAAAGTTATTTATTAAATCTGAACCAACAACATAATCTTGTACAAAGGTTCTTGGAGTTGCATATAGGTAAACATCTCTTTCAATACCCGAAAATCTCCAAAAATCCTGATCTTCGAGATAGCTTCCGTCACTCCATCTATAAACTTCTAAGGCAATGCTGTTTGCTCCTTTTCTTAGGTAGGATGTTAAATTAAATTCTGCTGGCAATTTAGAACCTTGACTGTACCCTACTTTTTTTCCATTAACCCAAATATAAAATGCAGATTTTACAGCACCTAAATGAATGGTAACTTCTTTATTACTCCACGAATCTGGGATATTAATTGTTCTCTTATAAGAGCCAACAGGATTGTATCCGTCTGGAATGTCTGGAGGGGTTGGTGTAGTTTTGAAACTAAATGGGTAAGGTATATTCGTATAAATCGGAATTCCATAGCCTTCTAATTCCCAATTTGAGGGAACAGGGATATCCTTCCAATTGCTGGTGTTGTAGTCCTCTTTGTAAAAATTAATAGGCCTGTCTTTTGGGCTCCTTGTCCAGTTAAATTTCCAAAGACCGTTCAAGGATAGATAGTTTTCTGAGTCTTCAATACTATTTTTATTAGCCAACTTTTTAGATTCATAGGCAAAAAATGAAGCTCTAGCAGGAAGTTTATTAATTTCTACAACTTGAGGGTTTTCTAAGATGGCATCTAAAGTTTGAGCTTTTGCAATACTAGTAGTTGCAATAACGACTAAACTTAAAATAAAATTTTTATAATTTAACTTCATAAGTATATTTATATTTTATGGGATTTTCTTTTTATTTTTTGAATAAAAACTCAAAAAAGGACAGTTAATAAGAGCCAAATGATGGTTGTTAATTTGATTATTTTTTCAAACATAAATTGATGGCAAAAGTTATAAAAATTACTTGATTTTCGGTGTCAATTACTATCCTTTCCTTGTCAAAAATTAACATAGTTTATCAATTAGAATATTTTAGCACAAAATTCCAAAAATAAAAACACTTTTTTAAATTTAAATAATTGAATGAATTTTGAGCCTTTTAGGGTAATTAATGTTTAAAATCAGTTAATGACTGACATCATTTTTGTAAACATTGGTCTTAATTTTGAAAAACATTATGAACACATGCAAAGCAAAAAATTTATAAGTGTAGATTGGGGAACTTCTAATTTTAGAATGCGTTTAGTTGATACAATCACATTAGAAATTATTGAAGAGGTAACATCCACAAAAGGTGTTAAAGAGATCTATAACGATTGGCTAAACGAGAAAGGAAATAGAGAAGAATTCTTTCTTAATTTTCTAAAAAAACAATGTATTCTATTTAAAAGTTCGATTGATGATACTTTTAAAATTTTAATATCAGGAATGGCTTCTTCTTCTATAGGAATTAGGGAGTTACCCTATGCTCAATTGCCTTTTTCATCAAAAGGTGAGTCTATTTATCTAGAAAAAATTAACACGTCAATTTTTAAAAACCCAATACATCTAATTTCCGGAATAAAAACGAAAGATGATGTTATTAGAGGGGAAGAAGCGCAAGTTCTTGGTTTGATATCTGATGAAGACAAGGGAAAAACCACTGTGTTCATTCTTCCTGGAACTCACAGTAAACATATCATTTTTAAAAATAATTCTGTAGTAGATTTTAAAACATTTATGACAGGTGAAGTATTTGATGTAATCACTGAAAACACTATTTTAAAAAATTCAGTTTGTTCAGGGTCTTTTGATAGCAAAGAGCAAACTGCCTTTAAAAAAGGCGTGATAAAATCAAGTAAAAATCAATCTATTTTAAATACATTGTTTAATATAAGAACTAGTGATTTATTTAAGGAAAGATCAACAACAGCCAATTTTTATTATTTAAGTGGACTGCTAATAGGCGAAGAGCTTAAAGCACTAAAAACTGTAAATTGTAATTTGATAAAACTATGTGCTGGATCAAATATATTTGAATTGTACAATATGGCCATTAAAATACTTGGCTTAGGGTTAAAAACGGTAATTCTCTCAAAAGAAACTGTTGATCATTCAGTTATTAAAGGGCATTTAAAATTATTAAAAAAAATAGAAAAACTTTAAATGGGAACACAATATAAGCAAGTATTATTTGATAAAATGCCGGTAGTCGGTATTCTGAGAAATGTTTCGTTAAACGTTATTGAAGCAATGCTACCGTATTATAAAAAAGCAGGATTTACAACTTTAGAAATCACGATGAATTCTGAAAATGCATGCGAAATTATACGTAAATTATCTTCGGATAATCCGGATATAAATATTGGTGCTGGAACCGTTTGTACCATGACAGATTTAAAGAAAGCGATTGCTGCTGGTGCTTCATTTATTGTAACCCCTGTTTTAGACAAAGAGGTAGTAAACCAATGTACCAAAGAAAATATTCCAATTTTTCCTGGAGCATATACACCATTAGAAATTTATAATGCGAATAACCTTGGAGCAACAGCTGTAAAAATATTTCCTGCTACTCAATTAGGACCAGGGTATGTTAAGGATGTTTTAGCACCACTTCCTAATCTAAAACTACTTCCAACAGGAGGTGTTTCTGTAGACAATATTGCTTCCTTTTTTAAAGTAGGAGCTGTAGGAGTTGGTATGGGTAGTTCCTTATTTGATAAAGTATTGATCGCCAATAATGATTATGATGGACTCTTTCAACACTTTAAAAAAATAGCTAAAGAAGTAATTAATGCAAAACAGTAATTCTATGAACTACTTTTTGAAACATCTTATTTTAATTTTTGCAGCAACAACAAGTGTGTTAAGTTGTCAAAACAATGAGAATCTAGCATCAGAAAATCATCCGAATGTCTTATTTATCATGGTAGATGATTTAAATGATTATCAAGGTATTTACGGAGGACATCCGCAAGCAAAAACACCAAACATAGATAAGTTTGCCAAGTCTGCAACCCTGTTTAAAAATGCGCACACCAATGTTCCGGTATGTTCACCATCAAGAAATAGTTTATTTACAGGTATCTATCCCCACAACTCTCGCGATTTTGGTTGGACACCCCATTTTAAACAAAAAGTATTAAAAGATAAAAAAACTTTTATTGAGCTATTTAAAGAGAACGGATACAAAACACTTGGAACCGGGAAATTATTACATAAAAACGTAAAAAAATATTGGGATGAATGGGGTGTTCCAGAAGGTATTAATTATGGCCCCCACGCCTCTAGTGGAATTGATAAAAACGGAAAACGGATTATGGGGCACTCCTCCGTTCCAGAACCTTTTAGAAGCATCAATGTGGTAGATGGCTCCTTTGCACCATTATCAGATACACCTGTTATTTCTGATGGTGAAGGAGGATTTATAGAGACCGGATGGACTTACGGAAGAAAGCCATTTCGGTATATCGATGACCATAATCGTGATTTAATGCCAGACGAACAACATGCGCAATGGGTGGCTAAAAAAATAAAAGCACTTGAACAATCCGATAGCAAACAGCCCTTTTTTATGGGAGTTGGTTTTGTAAACCCTCACACACCATTATATGCACCCCAGAAATATTTTGATATGTTTCCCCTAGAAGACATTCAAATGCCAAAAATTAAGGAAGGAGATATCAAAGACATTTACTATGCTACTGTGTATCCAAAATCTGAAATGGGATTGGCTTATTTTAAAAAATTAAAAAAATCCTTTCCGAATAATGATGAAGGCTTACGTAGATTTTTACAAGCCTACTTAGCGTGTGTAGCTTTTGTAGATGATCAGATTGGAGTTGTAATGAATGCCCTGAACAACAGCAAGTTTAAAGACAATACGATCGTGGTCTTCACAAGCGATCACGGCTGGCAAATGGGCGAAAAAGAGTATTTATATAAAAACTCTCCGTGGGACGAAAGCACACGCATTCCTTTTATAATAAGAGATCCACAACTTTCAAATGCAGGTGATGTAGTTCATCATGCTGTCTCTTTAATCGATATTTATCCCACTTTAAAAGACCTATGCAACCTAAAAGAAAATAAAAAGTCTACTCCCAAAATACGATTAGATGGTTACAGTATTCAACCTTTTTTAAACAATCCTAAAACTAAGAGATGGAAAGGCCCCAATGGTGCTTTAACTGTTTTAGGTGCAGGAATAAACCAACCTATAGAAGGTGTAGGCTTTAATAGCAATCCTGGAGCTCTTTGGCATATTGAGATTACTGCCGATTTAGACGTTTCCTATGTTATACAGCAAAACTACACCTATAGAACCAAAGATTGGCGCTATATATTGTATAAGAACGGGAAAGAAGAATTGTATAATAATACAACCGATACTTATGAATGGAATAACCTGGCAAGCAAAAAGGAGTTCACAAAAATTAAATTGAAGCTCAAAGAAGAAATGTTGACTGTAATCAACAAAAAGTAAAAAGATAAAACTTGAAACCTTTGAGATAATTTTTAAACCTTTCCTTGTGAAATATTCTAATAGTTTTGAACGGAACTAAAATTAAAACACATGAAACATATTTTTGCAATACTCATCTTACTTTTTACTTTTAATGTTAGCATTCAAGCTCAAAAAAAAGTCAAGATCAATCAGAATTTTGAAAATCTAGAAAAAGGAACTGATCTTTTAACCCTTGCAAAAGGGAAGTTTAGTGGCTGGGGAAAATCAACTTGGACAGTGACCGAAAAAAAAGGAAAAGGGTTTAACAATTCGAATAAGTTTGCGACTAGTGGAGACGCAGCAAATGCAACTTTGGTTAAATACACCAATTTAGAAGTTGGCGCTACCTATGTATTCAGCGTAGCTGTTAAATTAACAAATACAGGTGGTCAGACTTGGAAGAGTAATTATTCAGTAAAAGCCTTCTCAGGTAAAGGAAAAGAGGACACTCATATGTATGCAAAAAATGATGTAAAAGCAGGGCAAGATAACAAATGGAAAAAGCACAATCTTGAGTTCACCGTAATTGAAGGGAGAGAAAATGTAGTTTTACAAGCATATCGATGGACTAAAGGAGTTCTTTTACATGTAGATGACTTTAAATTAGTAAAGAAATAACATCGTTATAATTAGTTAATTAGTTAGTAGAAAAAAGTGCGCATTAATTTTGCGCACTTTTTTTTGAAATATTGTAGAATAGATAAAAAATGAAACTTAAGTGATAATCAAAGCGTATTCAAAAAATAAAACACCTTGTACATTGCACTTTAACAATTAACTAACAAATAAATAAGAAAAATGAAAAAAAATTACTTTATTTTACTACTAATCACAACTGTGATTGTTTCAACAACCAATGCACAACAAACGATTTATTCAGACGATTTTGAAACTGGTTACCCAGCAGACTCTGAAATTAAAACAACTGACACTTCATGGTTAGTTTTTGGTACAGATTTTACCTTTCCTGCTAAAAATGTTGCATCAGGTGGAGCAGAAGACTCAAACTGGTATGCAAGAATGGAAAAAGGAGGAACTAGTGGTTTTGCTTATATTGAAAGAATTTATCCTTTAACCGCAGGAGAAACCTATGAGTTTAAAGCTTCTGTTTTTCCAGATGTTGCTGGTCAAAAAAATGCCTACACGCTAAGAGTAATGGATGATGTGACAAATGTTGCTGAATCGGCTAAACCAGCAACAGGGTCAACTTGGGAAGAATTAAGTATTTCATATACGGCCACAGAGAGTAAAAATTATAAATTTAGAGTTAATAAAAATTGGGGTACCCAAGGCGGAAGTATTGATAACTTTTCAATAGTGTGCACTACCTGTGCTCCATTGTCTATAGAAGATCAAAAAGCTTTCGATTTTTCTGTATATCCAAACCCTGCTAAAAACGAAATAAAGATTTCAACTCAAGTGCAATTGCAAAATGCTAAAGTATATAATCTTTTGGGTAAAACTATGTTACATTTAAATTACCCGTCTGAAAGACTTGATGTTTCTAGTTTACATGCTGGAATATATCTTATTTCTCTAACTTCTGAGGAAGGGGCAGTTGTTAATAAAAAAATAATTATTGAATAATATTCATTAGTATAATCTAAAGACTTCTATTGCTTTAAAAACAATAGAAGTCTTTTTTACTAAAAATAAATATAAAATGTACAAACATGTCGTATTGTGGAAACTAAAAGAATCCGCGCAAGGAATGTCTAAACAAGAATTGGCCGAAGAAGTAAAAAAACGGTTAGACGAATTACCAGCTCATATTCCCGAAATTAAAAGCTATGAAACAGGCATTAATATTGGCGATTATGGAGCTTCTTTTTTTGATGTGAGTTTGATTTCGGTTTTCGATACTAAAGATACGTTTTGGAAGTACACCAAGTACCCTGTTCACGATGAGGTTGTGGCCTATATCTCATCGGTAACGCAAGCGGAAGAAATTGTAGATTACAACAATTAATACGGAGAATTGATGCCTCAATTAGAGGTGACATTTGGTTAAGTAATGTTAAATATGAGCAATCTACTTGCCTATATTAACTCTAATTTTATTTTTCACTCAAGAAAAATAAAAAAGTTTAAGAAAATATAATTATGACAATTGATAAAATAGAAACCTATATACTTAAAGATACGTTATCTAAAAGCTTTTTCTTTTCCCAATGGGAGTACTCAGAAAGGTGCATCTGTGTGGTTAAGGTAACAGCATCTAATGGAGAATATGGTTGGGGTGAGGGCTATGGTCCTGCAAATGTATTAGAAGCAGGAATAGAATTATTAAAACCAATAGTCATAGGTTTAGACCCTCTAGAAAATGAAGTGATTTGGAATCAAATGTATCGAAAAACATTGGATTTTGCCCGCAGAGGAACTTTAGTAGCTTCTATGAGTGCCATAGACATCGCTATTTGGGATTTAAAAGGGAAGATTTTAGGACTTCCTGTTTCTACATTACTAGGAGGTGCCCACCGAACAGAAGTAAGACCTTATGCAACCGGACTTTATTTTACGAGTCATGATAATCCATCTCAAGAATTTGATGAAGAAGCTCAAATATATATATCGCAAGGTTTCAAGGCTATAAAAATGAAAATTGGATTGGGTGTTGAAGAAGATTACAAAAATGTAAAGCGCATGCGAGATCTGATTGGAGATGATATTCAGCTCATGGTAGATTCGAATCATGCTTATAATTTTAGAGAAGCCATACAACTTGCAAAAAAAATCGAACCTCTCAATATTTCATGGTTTGAAGAGCCCTTATCTCCAGAATTTTATACTCAATATAAAGAGTTAAGAAACAAAACAAGCATTCCAATTGCTGGTGGTGAATGTGAGTATTTACGATATGGATTCCATCAATTGTTACGCAATAATTCCGTAGATATCATTCAACCAGACATTTGCGCAAGTGGCGGTTTAACAGAAGCGAAACGGATTGCTGCGTTGGCTAGCACCTATGGTGTGGAACTGATACCACATACCTGGGGTACATCTATAGGAATTCATGTAGCATTGCATTTTATTGCCAATCTTGAATCGATGCCGGGCAGAATGAAGCGCCCAGATTTTCTTATAGAATATGATCAGACTGAGAATGCACTTCGTGAAGAATTGACATTTCCTGCAATTGAAATGAAAAATGGGATGATTAAAATACCAAACAGACCCGGATTAGGAATTGACGTAGATGAAGAAGTTTTAATGAAATATGCCATTTCAAAAAAATAAAAAAACAGTATCTTGTAACAAATCATTTTAAAATGAAAACACAAAATTTCGGATATAAAAAATTATATATTAACGGAGAACTTTTAGATGCTGAAAGCGGACAAATAGAAGATGTAATCTGTCCTGCAACAGGCGAATCCATTGCTCAAATTGCGAAAGCAGGAAAAGCAGATGCAGAAAAAGCTTTGAATGCTGCAAGAAAAGGGTTTCAATACTGGTCTAAACTTTCCCTTGGAGAAAGAACAGAATGGATGTCTAAACTTAGAACAGCTGTTCTCGAAAAGGAAAACGAGTTAAGAACGGCTATGGTTCATGAAATGGGTAAAAATTACGAAGGTGCTTACGAAGATATTGAAGCTGTAATTAATGCATTGGAATGGTACCCTAACGCTATGAAGAATTTGCGCGAGGAGCAAATTCCAGATTACGAGAACACCCATACTCACAAAATGATATCCAAGCCTGCAGGTGTAGCAGTAGCATACTTAGCATGGAATTTTCCATTGCTAAATGTAGGTTTTAAATTAGGACCTGCATTAGCAGCTGGTTGTTCCTTAATTATAAAACCTTCTACTTTATCACCCCTATCAACCTATATGCTTGGCGAAATTTTGCATGATATTGATTTTCCAGCAGGTGTAGTTAATATTTTAGCAGGACCAAGTAGAGAAGTAGCAACAACGCTAACTACAAGTAAAATTCCTGCTGTATTGACTATGATTGGCTCCACGGAAACAGGAAAAAAAATAATCGCTGAAAGTACTACTTCTATCAAAAAATTAGGAATGGAACTTGGGGGTAATGCACCTTTTATCATTTTTGAAGATGCCGATTTTGATAAAGCATTAGAATTAGCTGTGGTATTAAGTTTCTGGAATTCTGGTCAGATTTGTGTGGCCGCAAATAGAATAATGGTACATAAAAATATATACGATAAATTCTTAAAAGCATTTATAAAACGGACTTCAGAATTAAAATTAGGTTTTGGTACAAAAGAAAATCCAGAGGTGTTTATGGGACCAATGGTTTCAAAAACAGATAGAGATCGGATGTTTGATATCGTAAAAGATGCTGTTCGTAAAGGTGCTATTTTAGAATATGGTGGAAAAATACCAGAAGGGTTTCCTGAAAAAGGAAATTGGATAGAGCCAACAGTTATTTCTGGCATTTCACCTGAAATGACATTGTTTAGAAAAGAAACTTTTGGTCCAGTTGCAGGTATTATGAGTTTTGATACTGATGATGAGGTTTTAGAATTAGCAAATGACACTGAATACGGCTTAGCCTCCTATATCTTTACCAATGATCATCAAAGAATTGAACGATTTACAAATGACTTAGAATTTGGTGAAATTCAAATTAACGGAGTTAAGTACGCTATTTATTTACCTCATGGGGGAATTAAAAACAGTGGTATTGGACATGACTGTTCTCATTTAGCTTTAGATGATTACTTAGTTAAAAAAAGAATTTCTACAGCATTATAAAACAATTAACTCACTAAAATTAAACTTATGGAATCCATGTTTTTCCCTTTTTTATTAATAATTTTCGCTAGTATTTTTCAAGGTTCATTCGGGCTTGGAATGAAATATATGGCCCCTTTAAAATGGGAGTCATGGTGGCTAGTTCATGTAACGATAGCCATGATTATTTTACCAATGACTTGGGCCTTTTTGGTCGTTCCTGATTTAGGAACTGTTTTACATAGTGCCTTTTCAGATGCTTCTATGCAAAATGTTGTATTTATGGCAATGCTTTTTGGTTTCCTCTGGGGAATTGGAGGTATTTTATTCGGTGTTAGTGTTCCTTATATCGGTTTATCTCTTACCATGGGAATTGTAATGGGTTTAGCGGGCTCTGTAGGTGCATTAATTCCATTATTACAGATGGAAAATGCTACTTCTACTCCACAATTTCCCTACGTAATAAGTGGACTCGCTATCACCCTTATAGGAGTTGCTATAACCGCAAAAGCAGGGATTGATAAAGATAAATTAACTTCTCAAGCATCTGGAGAAAAATCAGAGATTGTAAAAGGAATCACAATTGCAGTAGCTTGTGGTATTTTGTCTGCTTTGTTAAATGTAGGTTTTGTAAATGCCGCTCCAATAGCAACATTAGCAAAAGAAATGGGTGCTCTAGACCGAAATGCAAGTTTAGCGGCTTGGGTAGTAGTTTTAATTGGAGCATTTATAATGAATGCAGGATATGCAATATTTTTACTATTTAAAAATAAATCATGGAGTAATTTTAAAGTTCCAGGTTCTAAAAAAGCCTTTAGATGGGCTATTCTAGCAAGTGTTTTTTGGTTTGGTGCATTGGGTGTTTACGGACAAGGTGCCGCTTTAATTGGACCGATAGGTGGTGTTATAGGGTGGCCAATGTTATTAGGGCTTTCTTTGATTGTTAGTAATTTTTGGGCCTACAGAGCTGGTGAATGGAATGGTGCTAAAAAACCATTTAATTTGTTACTAGTCGGATTGGCTGTTTTAATTTTTGCTAGTATAATTTTAGGCTATTCTAATTCTGTTATTTAACAACTCATAAAACAAATTTTTACAAAAAAACCAAAACAAGTACTTGTATTGGTTTTTTTGTATTGAGAGCATAATGAATACTTTTACTTATTATTAATATCCATATATTTTATTTTATATTCACTAGCAGAAATGTCTTTTAACTTTTTAAATATTCTATTAAAGCTTGAAAACGAATTGAAGCCACTATCGTAGCAAATTTGAGCAATACTTTTTTCACCATTAATAAGCATTTGACAAGCTTTGTTGATTCTAAATTCTCTAAGGAATTCGAAGGCTGTTTTACCTGTTCTATTTTTAAAAAACCTACAAAAGGAATTAGTAGTCATATGAGAAATCTCAGCCAATTCATCCAATGAAATATCTTTTGTGTAATTTTCAGAAATATATTCAATTACTTTTTTAGTTCTATCTTCTCCCCTATTGCTCAGCTTTAAAGAAAACCCATCGCTCGCTAAACACTGTATTTTTTCTTCAGTTGACAATATATGAAGAACTGAAATTAAGTGCATAATTTTTTCTGCTTCTCTACTTTCAGCGAGCAAAATTAGCTTCTCTTTAACTTTTTTTATTGTTTTTTTTGAAAATAATATACCACGGTTGGTAGATTTTAAAAATCTATCAATATTAGAAAGTTCTGGAATAGAAAAAAGATTAATTCCACTCAAAATACTTCCAAATTTAACGACTATATAATCAACTTGACTTTCTGAGTTTTTCTCATCATTTTTGAATAAATGAGGTAATCCTTGACCTAAGAAAACAAGTTCTTCATCTTCAAAATGATCCATATGATCACCCACAATTCTTACCCCTTCTCCTTTAATGGTAAATAAAATCTCATACTCTTCGTGATAATGCCAGTGCACCCCAAAATAGGGAGATTTCTTACGCTCTACGTAGAAAGATTCAAAAACAGAAATCTTTGAAGGATGGTATTCTAATTTCACAACAAAAAATTATAATCTAATATAAAAGCTTAATAAAAGATAAATATACCATAATTAATGAGTTTTTATCTATTAATATGACAAAAATTGATTATAAGGGTAATTATTATTGTTATTAGTTAAAAAAAGTACTTAGTTTTTGAGAAAAATTATCTTTTACGGCTTTATAAGCAGTATCAGTAGCCAAATTATACCATTCATTTTTATCTACTCGATGGTCATATAATTCTATAGCTCCATTCGCATATCGTATAAATCTAAAATCTTTTGAACGCAAAGAAATGTGTTGATTTTCGGGTTTCTTTGTTTTCCAACTAGAAATAATACTCATGGCTTCATCTGGTCCAGACCAATTTTTAGTCTCAGAATTTTCTAAAAAAGCTTTAAGACTAAAGCCATCTAACTCTGCTCCTTTTTCTGTAATTAAGGTACTGCCTTTTAAATTGCATAAGTCTTTAATTGTAGGATATATATCAACCAAACTAACAGGGTGGGTGACTATTTGCCCTGCCTTATCTTTATAATTGGGGTGTTTGATAATCAATGGTACACGGGTAGATTCCTCCCAAAGCGCATATTTAAATAGATACTCTTTTTCACCAAGGCTGTACCCGTGGTCACTAAATAGCAATACAAGAGTGTTATCATTAAACTCACTTTCTTCTATGGATTTTAATACTTTCCCAACCATTTCATCAGCAAAAGCTACACTTGCCAAGTAGGCTTGAGTATAAGATCTCAAGGCTTCTTCTTTACTGGAATACCCCTCGGTTAATGTTCTAAAAGCTTTACGTCCTCTAGGTTCTTTATTCGTATTTTCTGCCAACTTTGTATCTTCGATATCATCTTCTTTTAAGGTCGTAATTTTTACTGATTCTATAGGGAACATATCAAAATATTTTTGAGGAACTACTAAGGGTGTATGAGGTCTAATAAAACCGACACTGATGAAAAAAGGATTCTTGCTTTCCTCTTTTTGAAGGTCTTTAATTTTTTTTTCTAACCATTCTGCACTTTTTTCATCAGTCAGCAAATCCCTATTATTATCATCTGTATAATGAAAATGACTATTTGTTTTCCAATGGGTATTTCTCCAGCCCTTATAACCAGGGGTATCATTCGTTGGTTGTATATTAGGAACATTCGCTAAAGATGCAAAAGTTGCATCCAAAGGACCTAACGCTGCCATCCCTTTCGGAGATGAAGGATGTAATGTTGATTTTTTGCCATTAAATGCCATGGGTCCATAATCAGCAATTGCTCCCATTTCATCCCAAACTCCCTTTTTAGTCGTATGAAATACTTTTCCTGTTTGAAACGTTTTATACCCATTACTTCTCATGTATTCTGGAATGGATTTAGAATTCATAGAAATTTCATTTTTTTGCCAATTTCCAAAACCCCAATTTCCAGAAGTAGTAGGTAAAATACCGGTCATAAAACTTGCTCTAGAGGGAGAACAAACAGGTACGTTGCTATGCGCATTGTTAAATAAAACTCCTTCAGCTGCTAGTTTGTCTATATTGGGTGTTTTAGCTTGAGGGTGCCCTCCCATCACCCCTACAAAATCGTTTAAATCATCCAAAACAATCATTACAACATTGGGTTGTTCCTGAGCTTTAGTAAGTAAAGAAAGTAAGACAAATAGTAGGCTTACAGTATATTTTTTGACAATCATTTTAAATGAAATTTTAATTATTAATTTTTATTTAAACTAAAAATAGTTATAAACCCTCTCAGGAATTACTACTTTTTGTATTTTTATTTCTATAATATAAGTTTTACAAGTATCAATTACTTGAGCTGATACAACACTATTTAATAGCAACAGAATTAAAATTGCGCTACTTTGAATCATAAGTAATTCATGGTTTTGTTTCAAAAAAATTATTTTTTTTCTGTCCACCACACATCTTGACCAAGTGTTGGAAAAACACGATCTTTCATTTCTGAATTCCATTGTTCCCATTTTTCATGAAGCTGTTTGCTAATTTTCTTTTTTTCAAAGCCAATTTCTATTCTTTCATTTTTATCTTTTAATAGATTGTATAAATTTGGAGAGGCCTTTTGTTTTTGTTTATTTGCTATGAGCTTATAGTTTCCGTGCCTGATTGCCATGGCGTTTTGTTCCCATTTTCTCCAAAACAAATAATCGTGTGGAGGACCAATTTCTGCACCTGTTAAAAAAGGAATTAAATTCACACCATCAAGTGGTCTTTTCGGATCAATTTTAACATTGGATTGAGCAACAATAGTAGCCATGATATCCAGTGATGAAATGGGTTTTCTATACGAATTTCCTTCTGGGATTGTACCTTTCCATCGCATAGCAAATGGTACTCTTATTCCACCTTCAAAAAGATCCCCTTTTAATCCTCTAAGCGGGCCATTGTCAGAAGCATTGTTGTGTGCTCCTCCATTATCTGAAAGAAAAACTACAATGGTATTTTCGTCTAAGCCTTTTTCTTTAAGAGCCTCTAAAACATGTCCTACACCATCATCTACAGCAGATACCATGGCTGCATAGGTTTTTCTTTTTTTGTCCGTAATTTTCGGAAATCTTGATAGATATTTTTTTGTGGCTTGAAGTGGTGTATGAGGTGCATTATAAGCCAGATAAAGCATAAAATGTTGATCATCTTCAGCTTGTTTATTAATATAATTAACTGCTGCGGCACTCAATTCATCTGTTAAATAATCATCCGTTTTTACCTTGGTTCTGTTTTCAACTATTTTGGTTCTATACCACTGCCATTTCCTTTTAACCTCCGATAAATCATTAATGGTTAATTGCTCTGGATAGTAATTATGACCCCCTGATAAGAAACCATAAAAATAATCAAAACCACGTTCTAAAGGATGAAAATTTGGATGTGTGCCCATGTGCCATTTTCCAATAATAGCACTGTTATAATTAACTTTTTTCAATACTTGTGCCATTGTTTCTTCTTCTAAAGGCAAACCAGATATGGGGTTATTGGGATCTATTGAAGGATTGGTGGTAAAACCAAAACGATCTTGATAGCGCCCGGTTAAAAATCCAGCTCTACTTGGTCCGCAAACAGGAAAAGAGACATAACCTTCTTCAAATCGCACACCTTCATTGGCAATTCTGTCAATATTTGGTGTTGGAATGTCTTTACAGCCATTAAAACCAACATCTGCCCAACCCATATCATCGGTCATTATAACGATTAGGTTTGGTTTAATTGTACTTTTAGTTGTATTCACTTGAGCAAAGCTAAAACTACCTAATAGAAGTAAAAAAAAAGTTAGTTTGTACATCGTATTTGTTATTAATAAATAATCGTTAAATTACTAAAAAAGCATTTAAAATTAATTCATTGGTATTATCTATTTTTATTCACTAATTATCATTGTTTGCGTGGCGTGTTGAATTTTTAGAAACATGGATAAAGTAAAAATATAAATTGTATGTGAAGTGATTGCTTATGGAGAAATGTGAGTCTGGTAATCGAAGTTCATGAATATCGTGAAATGAAAAATATAAGAAAATGGTTGTTCTTTATTATTATCGACAAAAATCCTAGCCTTATTTAGCATTTGATATGCTAGTGTTTCATCACTAAATCTTGCTGAATTACCTCCTGAAATGTATCCAATTCTAGCATCACCATTTACTAGTTTTACGGTGAAAATCGTCGGAAGCACATCGTTCTAAATCGCGGTTTTTGTTTTCAGTTGGATCAGCACCTACTTTCTTCTTACAATTAATTTTAATTCAATTGCTCCCATATCCGGCAAGCCTTTAATAGTATTTCCGAGAATATCTTTTTCTACTTTCAACCCAATCATTAAACCTTTTTTATCTTTCGGAATATGAGGGATTTCAATTCCTTTATCCTTAATGACATCAATGTTAGTAGGGATATAATCTGTGATTTTTTTTCCTCCTGCATTTACAAAGTGTGGATTCCCATAAACCGGTTCCTCATCTTGGATTGCCACTATTTTTGGCCAATTTTCAGCTTTTAGAAATAAATTATTTTTAAAAACTATATTTTTTAAATCAGACGCATCATCTTTCTGAGGCTGATATTGATCTCCTAAAACAGCTTTGCTTTCTCCTTCAATATAAAAAATATTATTGGCTAGTAATGCTCCCGAAGTAACTTTTGCAACAGCCATTTTAGCTACTATATTACTTTTCACATAAATGGTATTATTATAAAAATAGGAGTTGTACGGACCGTGACGTTCTTTATTTTTTCCAACAAATCCGCTTAACCAGTAAATTTTTCCTTCTTGAAAAGCAATGCCTTTCTTTTTAATACGATGTCCGTCATTAATACTTACATTATAGCGGTACGCACAGTTCCAATTATTTCCTAAAATCTCACAAAATCCTCCTGCATTATTCTCACTCAAATTGTACTGTACAATGATATTTTTACAATTAAAATCAATATGACAACCTGCTGAATCTGCAGGACCATTCGCATTTCTAAATGAATTGTGTTCAATTATTACAGAATCACATCCCCAAGTCCAAAGACCGCTTCCACGCCCCCATTTTCTGCTATCATCATTGGCTCCGGAATAGTTGATATTGTTTCCTTTTACATGCGCATTTTTAACACCACTCATTTGCATTCCTGGGCCTCCCGTTTTAAACACCGTATTGGTAACTAATTTCAGATTTTGAACAGATCCAGTTATTTTAATTCCTGTATGTCCAATATTACTAATTTTGCAAGACTGAACTGTTATATTTTTTAATAATGAACCTTTATTATTATTGATAAAACGAATTCCCCAACCATAGCTTTGCAATCCATTAGCCGTTTTAACTTCTGCAACTCCTCTTTGAAAATTTGGACGTTCATAAAAGACATCTTTTACTACCAAGTTATTTAAAGTAATATTTTTAAAAACACCCTCTTTTGAAGTAGTAACTAAAACACCGCATCGCATTCCTTTTTTTTTACTCTTAGGCTTAATACCTCCATTGGCCATAATAGTTAGGCCTTCAACATTAATATAACTGCAATTGATTAATAAAACTCCATTCAAAAAGCCTTTTGCATTTATTGTTGGATTTTTGTCTCCTGAAAAAGCGTTATAATTTGAAATTATAATAGGTTTTTCTTTTGTTCCACTCCTATTAATTAATTGAATAGAACCAAAAAATTCTTGACCTTTTGCTAGTAAAATAACATCTCCAGGTTTAAAATTGAAGCTACTGACTTTGGTAAGGGTTTTCCAGGGTGTTTGATGACTTTTTCCATTGTTTTTATCGTTGCCTATTTTGGCATTGACATAATAGTTAGTTGCCTGTGATGTACTACTTATAAAAAGAAAAAAAAATACTGCCTGTATGTATTTCATGAGTTTTTCTTACTAAATAATTTTCATAAATTCTTAAAAAAAATAGGTTTAACACCTTATTACTTTTTAAAATTGAACATGTGTTCTATATCTTCAAATTCAAATAATTTGAAATTATATGATTTCTTCTTTCAAACAAAATGTTTTCATAGCATCTCGAATACTATTTTTTTTGTGATTTCTTTTTTGTTCTATTACGCCATGCTTTCGTGTGAATCAGTCCAAGAAAAACAGGGTCAATTAATTCTGACTCCCATTCATTTAAAATGTTGTACAATCGCTTTACATCCTCTTTGTTACTAGATGCAATATTGTTAGACTCACTAATATCTTTCTCAAGATTGTATAATTCTTTTCGGTTTCCATTCTTTTTTACAACCAGTTTTAAATTTCCGTCTCTCACAGAATATAATTTCTGATCGTATTTTCTAATAAAAATATTTTGGTGAGGAGTTCCTTTTTCTTTTCCTGTTAGAAATGGAATTATGTTTACTCCGTCTAATGGCTTATCTTTCTCAATTTCCACCTTTGTTAAATCTGCAATTGTTCCTAAAATATCTAAAGATGAAACTGGGTAATTGCAAATGCTTTTATTCAATTTTCCTTTCCATTGAATGGCAAATGGAACTCTAAAACCACCTTCATAAATAGAACTTTTACCCTCTCTTAGCACACCATTATTAGAAGCATTTTTCTTTTCGGGACCCCCATTGTCTGAAAGAAAAACAACGATTGTATTCTCTTCTAGATTTAATTCTTTTAGTCTATTCAGAAGTTGACCAACTCCATCGTCTAGAGCACTTACCATAGCGGCATAGATTTTTCGTTTTTTTTCTCTTATAGCAGGAAATCTATCTAAATATTTTTTTGTTGCCTGCATTGGTGTATGGGGTGCATTATAAGATAAAAACAAAAAGAATGGTTGTTCTTTATTGCGCTCGACAAATCTTACTGCCTCATCAGAAAATTCTTCCGTTAAATATTTTTCAGTTTTAACAGGTTCGTGATCTCTCATAATCCATGTTCGGTAACTTGCAATTTCAGCGCCAGCTCTCCAAGTTTTACCACCGCCCTCTTCGTTAGGAATTTGAATATGATCTCCAGTGAAATAACTATCTTTTAGAACAAGATTCTTAGGAAAATATGTATGACCTCCTCCAAGGTGCCCAAAAAACTCATCAAATCCTCTATTCAATGGGTGGTTCGATTTATGCGCACCCAAATGCCATTTACCAATAATTCCTGAGGTGTATCCAACTGTTTTTAAATGTTCGGCAATAGTTTTTTCAGTTTTGGGCAAGCCCATATTTGGATTATCTACACGGTATTGTGGATTTCTTTCGAAACCAAAACGTTGTCCGTAACGGCCTGTGATAAAACCGGCTCTACTTGGTCCACATACAGAATAGGAAGTATAACCATTTGTAAATTTTACACCATTTTCTGCAATTTGATCAATATTTGGGGTTGGAATATCCTTAGAACCGTTAAAACCAACATCGGCATAACCTAAATCATCTGCCATAATGACTATTAGATTTGGCTTACTTTTGTTTTGTGCATCAATATTAGGCCCCACTAAAACCAAACAACAACATAAAATAATTAACTTACAATTCATCTTAAATTTATCTATTTTTAATTATTTTATTCATGTCTAAGTGTAGCCTTTTTTTTATTTTTTTATTTTTTTTCTTATCGGCAACATTTTCCCATTCATATGGGTCCTCTTTATGATTGTATAATTCTTCTTTTCCATTGCTATAAACTATATACCGCCAATCTTTTGTCCTATAGGAAAAATTTTGATTTTTAGTCGAATATTTTGTCCCATAATTACCTACTATTGTTAGGGCTCCGGTTGGACCTTCCCATTCTTTTGATTTTTCTAATAAAGACCTTAAACTATATCCTCCTAAGTCACCACCATTCTTATTAATTTTATGGTCCCCTTTTAAATTACATAAATCTTTCAGAGTAGGATACAAATCTATTAGAGATACAGGTTGTTCAACTTTTAATCCAGCTTTTGGTGTTGGAGTTTTAATAATCAAAGGAATTCTAGCACTTTCCTCCCAAGGTGAGTTTTTAAAAAAATACTCTTTTTCTCCCATTTGCCAACCGTGATCACTAGTAAATACAACAATTGTGTTGTTTTTAAACGTACTATTGTTTAAACCCTCCATAACTTTTCCTACTTGCTCGTCAACAAATGCTACGCAAGCTAAATAAGCCTGTAAAACATGTTTTAAGGCAACTTCTCTATCTCCATTATAAGATTCAAGTAGCATCTTATAATATTTAGGACCTTTTAAATTATTACTAAAATTATCTTTCCAATAAGTATCATTGGTATCCTCTACTTTCCATTTATCTAATTTCAAATCTTTTATAGGAAACATATCAAAATACTTATCTGGGGCATGCATTGGTGTGTGTGGTCTTACAAACCCAATTCCCATAAAAAATGGTTTGTGAGTATCCTGCATTTCTAATTCTTTAAGTTTATTAACTGCCCATTGCGCATGTAATTCGTCTTGTAATAAGTCTCTATCATTGTCATTAACATAGCGTAATGGTTTGTTGTCCCATCCATAGATCCAACCTATTTCTCCTCTTTTCCCTTCTGATATTCCTCCCTCTGACAAGCGGCCATAAGAACCATCTATAGGACCAATAGAACGGTATGGGGATGGTACTGATGGATTGACACTTGTTTTTTTTCCATTGTAATAAAAGGGTCCATAATTATGCTTTGGTTTGTTACCCCATTCATCAAAATCATCATTTACGTTACCGTGAATAATTTTCCCGGTACCTAGAGTATAATAGCCGTTTTCCTTAAAATAGCGTATCAACGTTTTATTATTTTTTAGTACGGGTTGTTTTTTTAAGTTTGTCCAACCATAATCTTTTGATGCATGCGGATAAACGCCTGTAATTAAACTATTTCTTGAAGGCGAGCATACAGGCACATTGCTTTGAGCATTTATAAATCGTACACCTGAAGCTGCTAGTTTATCTATATTTGGAGTTATTGCTTGGGGATGACCACCAAAAACTCCCTGATAATCATTTAAATCATCGCATATTATAAAAATAACATTGGGCTTTTCTTGTGCTTTTAATACTGTGCTATACACAAATAAAAAGCTAACTATTATTAATTGTTTAAAATTGATATTCATTTATTTATTTTTTAATGATCACTTTACTTTTTTGTCCTTCTATTTTTAAAAAATACATCCCTTTTGCTAATTGCGAAACGTTTATTTTGGTATTGCTTATTCCTGATATTATCTTTTGACCTTTTACAGAGTAAATTGCAAAAGTTTTTTCAATATCTAACCCTTTTAAAATTAAAAAATCATTTACTGGATTTGGATAAATAGCAAATCTGTTTGTTTGATGATTATTGATGTTTAAAATTGTATTGTTTTCGTGTGCGCCAATACCTATTGGTAAAACTGATGTTAAATCAAATCCCCAATAATCTTGACCCCCATTGTTATTAATGAATACCCCTGCATCAATTGCTGGTGAACCTAATGTTACTTTATAATCAGCTGCTGTTACACCTCCTCTATTCACAAATAAAGGGTCTGAATTAGTTAAATCACTAGTACCAACAAAAAATGAATTTGAGGGACCAGAATTTGAATATAAATTATTGCTAAATACGTTATTATCTCCAGCAGTCGATGATTTAGTAAAATTTAGTGTACTCTCTGATTCTACATAAAATATATTATTTTTCACTTCATTTGAGTCTGTGTCATTTTCAAAACGAATAAGCGATGTTATATCGTCACCATTTGTATCTTGCCCAATATAAATCGTATTGTTATATACTTGATTATTTTTGGATCCAACTTTAGTTTGACCATCAAACCCTGTAAAGTCTGAGAACCAGATAATCTTGCCTTCCTGTGTGTTTTTTTCGCCACTAGCGGTGTACATTTCAGGATTACTTTGAAGAGTAGCACCATTGGACCATTTCACTCTAAAACCATCATTGATACTTACATTATACCTATATATACAATTGGTATTGGCCCCCATAAATTCAGCAAAGCCTCCAGCGTTATCATAGCTTACGTTGTACTGAACAATAACATTGTCGTTTTCGATGTCTATATGTGCACCACAAGAATCTGCCGCCCCTCGAGCGTGCGAAAATTCGTTGTGCTGAAGAACACCATCCTTGCAACGTACAGACCAAAAACCGCTTCCTCTACCATGTTGTTTTGAGTTGAGGGAATAATCTCCTGTATAGGTTACTATATTGTTTTCAATAAGAAAGTTTTGAACGTTAAAAAAAACCATACCAGAACCTCCAATATGATGTAGATTATTATTGTTGATATCAATGTTTTGTTGGTATTGTGCGGTTGGTGGATTCGTATCAGGAATCCATTTATTAATGGATATACCGACATAGCCAATATCTGTAATTTCACAATTTTTTATAGTAATTCCATCGTAATAATTTTCCCCTGATCCTGTTGAAGTAAATAGAAATCCATACCCTTTATACGAATCGGTGTTTTCTGTCCCAGAAGCATTCGTCGGGTAAATTTTATAAGCTTTAATATTGTTTAATGTAATATTCCTTTTAATTCCTGAAAAACCGACACTTGCATAAAAACCAAACCGTTTTTCATCTGCCCCAGCCTCTAAAGTAGCATCGTCTTCTGATGCATCATTTTTTAAAATCAAATCCTTAAATTCTATATATTCTTTTTCGGATGCATCAATACACATTTTATAATTTTTACCATTTATTGTAGGTCTTTCATCACCACCGTATTTACCAAAAATAATTAAATTACTACTGTCACCACTTGATGGTGGAATCAATTTACCAAAAAACTCTTGCCCTGATTTAAATAAAATTCGATCCCCTGGTAAAAAAGTACTTTGATTCACTTTACCTATACTCTGCCAAGCAGCACCCTCTGATAAGCCGTTATTATCATCCGATCCATTTGTGCTATCGACATAATATATCTGATTGGCGTCCAATGAACTATCATATAAATGGATGGCTCCATATTTTCCTTCCAACATATTTCCTGCTGTCCCTCCTGTAATAGAGACTTTAAAAAAATTAACAGCGGTTTCAATTTCATTTTCAGGAACAAGGGCATATAAAATCCAATCTCCGACAATTTTAATCCGCACAAATTTTAAAGGGACTTCTGTATAGTCATTCGAAGCATCTAAATTGGATGAAATATAAGTTTGAATTGTTCCTGTGTTATTATTAATATTTTCTAAAGGCGTATCTTTAAGTGTCCAAAATTCTATTCTAAAATGATTCAAGGAAGCAACATCATAAACCAATTCAACATCTTGAAGATTTGAATTATCTCTTACAATCATTTTGGAATCTCCACCGTAATCATCAGGGTTCGTTGTTATTATATTAATATTTCCAGAAGTTCTATGAAAATTATTTATGGTTTCTAAAGGGTCAGAAAAATTTGGAAAGCCATCCTCATTGGTTCTTAAATCAGTATTAGGAACTTCGAAAATACTTGTGTCAATAGTTACTTCTAATTCGTCTACAGAAGTTTGTGGAGCGCTATTGCTACCATCACCATACAGCCAAATAGTTCCAAGAAGGGCTTTCCAAGCTGGAGCAATACTAGGAGAGCTCAATTCAAATCGAATGTATTGGGTACCTTCAGGAATAGTCTCTTGAGGCGAATATTTAAAAGCACGTCTGTATCCAGAAGTGTGTTGTGCAATGAAGTCGACAGTTATTTCAGAATAAACTTCATCTGCTCCAGCTACAAAGGCACGAATGCTTCCAAAATCAGTTGGCATCTCGTCTTGAATACCCCATAAATCAACTTGAAAACTGCCTAGATTATTAACTTGATACGTTAAAGAGCCAACCGTTGTATTTGTCCTTACAATCTGCTCAGGATCATCAACTAAATTACCTAAAGCATTCTCTAAAAAACTCCAATTATTAGAATAACTATATACTTTGTCAAAATTGATCAAAGAATCCTTTAGGAATAAATTAGAGAGAGACGTCTGTTGATCTAGTTGTTGTTTTAATTCTTGCTTTACGGTAGTATATTCAACTCTATCTTTTATATTAATCCATTCATTTTCATCATATAGATGGTCGTATAACTCCTCTTCACCATTGGCATATTTTGTGTATCTATATCGTTTTGACACGATACCATAGTTTTGTTCACTAGGGTCGGTTTTACCCCAAACACCAACTGAACTAAGCGAGGTACTTGGTCCACTCCAAGACGAGGTATTTGGGTTGTCTAGAAAGGCTTTTAAACTATGTCCGTCAAGATCAGCTCCAGTAGTATTTTTTTTGGTATCACCTACCAAATCACATAAATCTTTTAAGGTAGGATAAATATCCACAAGGCTAACAGGGTGATCTACAACACCACCAGCATTTTGACTGTGTTCCGGACTTCTGATAATTAAAGGAACTCTTGTCGCTTCATTCCAAAGTGCATTTTTACGTAAGTACTGTTTTTCACCAACATGATATCCATGATCACTAAAAAGCATAACGATGGTATTGTTTGAGTATGAACTGTTGTCGAGTGTTGTCATTATTTGTCCAACCATATCATCAGCAAAAGCCACACAAGCCAAATATGCTTGCACTTTTTTCCGAAGGCCTAGTTGTCGATCTGTAGATTCATTTCCTAAAATTTCAAAAAGTGTATACCCTGCCGTACCTCCATCAAAATGAGTATCTTCTCTGTCGTTTCTTTTTATCACTGGGATTTGAATTTCTTCAAGAGGAAACCTATCAAAATAGGTGTCTGGGACAACGAGTGGAGAATGGGGTCTAATCAAACCCAATGCCATGAAAAAAGGCGTTGCACTTTGTGCGTTTTCAAGGTTTGATATTTGTGTTTGCAACCACTCCACACTTTTTTCGTCTGGCATTTGATCTCGGTTATCATCATCAGTATATAAAAAAGGAGCCCCGTTTGTCCACCAACCATTGTATCCATTGGGTACATTGGGGATATCTGAAAGCCTAGCGATGGTTGCATCCAATGGTCCACTATTTTCGTAATATTCAATATTCGTGGATGGATGCATGGTATTACTGCTTCCATTGTAAGCAAAAGGACCATAATCTAAAGAATTCGAAAGGCGATGGTCCCAAAAGGTATCTTCTTGAGCCGAGCTATGGGTGACTTTTCCTGTTTTATAAGTGGTATAACCGTTAGCACTAAAATATTCAGGAAGAATTTTGGAATTTACAAGTGTGGAGTTATTCAGCCAATTGTCAAAACCAAAATTTTGTGAGGTAATTGGTAAGATTCCAGACATAAAACTTGCACGAGATGGAGCACAAATAGGTGCATTACTATGCGCATTCGAAAACAAAACACCTTCATTTGATAGTTTGTCAATGTTTGGAGTTAATGCTTGTGGGTGCCCATCCAAAACTCCAACATAGTCATTAAGATCATCTAAGACAATCATCAAAACATTAGGCTTCTCTTGAGATGAGCAGATCATAAAATTCGTAAGTATCAATAAAGAGAATAAATAAATTTTAAAACTATTTTTCATAAGATGATTTACTATTTATTTTTATTATCTGAGATTTAAAAAAGTAAAGTTGAAAAAAATAAGAGTATATTATTGGTTTAAAATTACCCATTTGTTTTTAGTTTTTATCAATGATAATTTTTGATTCATAAAAGGTAATTATTTGCAGTCCTTTCAATTGTGAAAATTGTTATTTTGTTAGGCTGATATCTTAACTTCATTTCGACATCAAACTTAAAAGTATTTATTCTCTTAAAAAAATATAAAATGTATCGCAAACATCTCACATCCCTGATTATTTTTAGTGTTTTATCTTTGGTTTTCATTTCGTGTAAAAACAAGATCAAAAAAATTGATAAATCTTCACCTAAACCAAATATTGTCGTTATTTACACAGACGATCTAGGTTTTGGAGATATTAGTGCCAATGGAGCAAAAGAAATAAAAACTCCTAATATAGATATTTTGGCGAATGAGGGTGTCCGGTTTACAAATGGTTATGCAAGTTCTGCAACTTGTACTCCTAGCCGTTATGCCCTGTTAACTGGAGTTTATCCTTGGAAAAATAAACGTGCTAGGATTCTTCCTGGAACTGCCCCATTAATAATTGACACCACACAAATGACCCTTCCAAAAATGCTAAAAAACAAAGGCTATCATACAGGAATTGTAGGAAAATGGCACCTTGGACTTGGAACAGGAAATGTAAATTGGAATGAAACAATATCTCCTGGACCTAACGAAGTAGGTTTTGATTATTCCTATATCATGGCAGCCACTCAAGATAGAGTTCCAACTGTATATATTGAAAACGGAGATGTGGTTGGATTAGATCCGAAGGACCCGATAGAAATAGATTATAAAAATAATTTTGAAGGACAACCAAATGGTATTGATAATCCTGAATTATTAACTATGAAATGGCATCATGGACACAATAGTAGTATTGTAAATGGCATACCAAGAATTGGTTTTATGAAGGGTGGAGAGACTGCTAAATGGAGTGATATAGACATGGCAGATCACTTCTTAAAAGGCGCTCAAGATTACGTTAAAAAACACAAAAATGAACCGTTCTTTTTATATTATGCAATGCAGCAACCACATGTTCCTAGAACTCCACATCCAAGATTTGTGGGCACATCTGGTATGGGACCAAGAGGTGATGTAATTGTAGAAGCTGATTGGATGGTCGGTGAATTTATGAAAACATTGAAAAAAGAAGGCTTGCTTGAGAATACTTTAATTGTATTTTCAAGCGATAATGGACCAGTTTTAAATGATGGTTATTACGATGATGCAGTTGAAAAAATAGGAGATCATACTCCGGCAGGACAACTTAGAGGTGGAAAGTATAGTTTATTTGAAGCAGGAACACATGTACCTTTCATAACGTATTGGAAAGGGAAAATTGAACCTACTGTTTCAGAGGCGTTGGTATGCCAGATCGATTTATTATCATCAATCGCTAAACTTGTAGATAGTAAAGAAAGAGTTAATGATAGTCAAGAATTACTAAATGTTTTTTTAGGACAAAGTCAAGATGGTCGTGAAGATTTAATTATCGAGGCAACAACAAGAACTGCCTACAGAAATGGCGATTGGGTGTTAATTCCTCCTTATAAGGGACCTAAGGTTAATACCTTTGTTAATATTGAGTTAGGGAATTCTAATAAGTATTTGTTGTACAATTTAAAAGAAGATCTTGGTCAGCAAAACAATCTAGCAGAATCTAAACCTGAAAAATTAGAAGAAATGATAACGTTATTTACTGCTAAAAGAGGAACTGCTAATACAAAAGTGGTGCAGTTAGAATTAAAATAAGATAATGGAATATTTATAACGACTGAGACCATTATTTTTAAATTATATAACATAAATACTCATGAAAAAGCAAAAGGCTTTTATTATTTTCTTACTGGTATTTTTTGTATTTGCATGCTCCGTGAACTCACAAAGCAAGTCGATATATATTGAAGGAAGTGTAATGGATGTATTTGAAATAGGTATTCCTTATGCCTCCATTTCCATACCCTCAAAAAATAAAGGATCCTCTACAAATGAAGAAGGCAATTTTAAACTATCTATATCCTCTAACTATCTATCAGAGACCCTTATTATTTCTAGTATTGGTTACAAGTCTTTTTCAATAAAGATTGAAGATTTCATCAATTTAAAAGAGAATGTAATTGTCTTAGAAGAGGACATAGCAGAACTTTCTGAAATTACTGTTTTAAGCCCCATAGCCCATCTTAAAAAAGCATTTAAAAATATTAAAAAGACAACGATAAATAAGCCTCATCAATTAAACGTTTTATATAGAAGGTTTTCAGTTGAAGACAATAAGGCACGTTTTTTTGTGGAACAATATTTAAAAATGCTAGACAAAGGACCCAATGCAGAAACTTTCAATAAATTAGAAGTTTTACAAGGGAGAAAATCGGCAGATTATAGAATTGTTAGTATGAAACAGAAGCTTCATGCGATGGTATTTATGACCCGGTATAATACCCTAAGAACGGGGATTAATTTTAAAAAGTATACTTGGTCTAAAATAGGAGATACTACTTATGATGGAGAGGATGTTATAATTATAGAGGGATCAAGATACAAAGGTGATTATTTAAGATTCTATATTGGATTGGATAATTATGGAATTTTTAAAATAGAGAACTCCGTATTGAACTCCGTTTATATTTATAAAAAAAATAGGGCTGGTAAATTATATTTAAGTTATCATAATCGAGAATGGAAGTCAAAAAGAAAACTTTCAGAATATCAAAAGAAAATTCTAGGTAAAAATAATTCAAAAATTGATTTGTCATACAGACATGAAATGTTCGTATTGGGATTAGAAATGGATAAAAAGAAAATTAAAGTTAAAAACAATAATTTAGATATAGACATAGGAGATATGGATGTGCCTTATAGCATTGGTTTCTGGAATAATTTCACAGCGCCTCCCGCCACTAAATTTTACAAAAAGAGTGTTCGTGAGCTAGAATCTATTTACGGAGTTTCTATAGATGCTCAATTTAAAACTTTAAATAAATAGTCACTACCAATTATCTGTTCTAAAAGGAGAAATCGGAATGTGGTTTTTTGAATATAAATTAACACCTTTTGGGTTATTTCCCCAGGCATATCTGACGGCAACTGGATTCGAAATTTCTGAACTCCAAACTACGATTTTACGATCTTTAATTACTGCCTTTGCCCAAGCAAATTTTTTGTTAGCTCCAGCGATTGCAAAATGTTTTAAAGAGTCTTGACCTTTTACTTGTAGGTATTTTTCATTAGAAAATGTCAAAATTATTTTATTGCCTTTTACTCGTTTCTTTTTAAATGTTGGTGATTTTGGGTACTCTTTAGAACAGGTTAAAATGCGTTCTGCTTCATATGATAATCGATAACCTACATCTTTTTTATTTCTTGGATGGATGTCGTTCTCTTCACCGATATCAATAATTACAGCCATTCCTGTTTTTGGAAGTTTTAATGTTTGAGATTGTGCTTCCCTGAGCATTGCCCATCCACTTTTTGAAGGTGTATTGTCGGGTTTTAAATAATTTGCTAGCTGCACAAAAATGAAAGGAAAATCACCTTGATTGAAATCTTTTCTCCAATTTTTAATAAGTGTTGGAAACAAGGTTCTATATTCTATCGCATCTCTTGTATTACCCTCTCCTTGATACCAAATGACTCCTTTTATAGCATATTTTAATAAGGGAGCGATCATCGCATTATACAAACCCGTGGGTTTCCAATTTAATTGAACAGGTTGATCCAATTGCTTAGTTTGAACTCCTAATTTAAATTTCCACTCGTTGTTGAGGGGTATAATCTTTTTACCAATTGAGAGGTTCATTGGGTTTCCTTTTATAAAACCACCATTGAACCGATAAGAAAATACGCGAATAGCAATGGTATTATCACCTTTTTTCAAAATATCTTTTGAGATGTTATAATTTCTAATTGCATATTTATGATTTGTTTTACCGATAAATTTACCATTCACAAAAACAGAATCCGCATCTGAAATTCTCCCCAAATTAAGCTCAATGTTTTTTGAATTGGATACTTTGTCTAAATAAATATGTTTTCGAAACCAAACAACACCTTGCTTATACCCAATTTGCTTCCCCCAAAATGATGGCAACGGTATACTTTTCCATGATGTATCGTCATAAGATATTGATTTCCATTTTTCTTGCAAACCTAAGTCATTGGCATTTGTTTCTGTCTCCCAGTTTTTTATATCGTTAGAATTTTTAATCTCAATATTTTTAATATAACTGTCGTTTTTCAGGAGCTGCGTTTCATTAAAATAATTGGGAAAGAGTTTTAAAGCATCCTCAGAAACCCATGCTTGTGCAGGAGAACCTCCGAGACTTGAATTAATAATACCAATAGGAATTTTATGTTTTTCAAATTGTTTTTTCGCAAAGAAATAGGCAACAGCAGAAAAACCTCCTACTGTTTTAGGATTGGCAGAAATCCAATTTCCAAGCTTAAGATCCTGTTGAGGTGCTTTAAAGTTAGGTGTTTTAGGAATTAAAAATTGTCTGATTTTACTATTGGTAGAATTTTTTAGTTCACTTTTATAGTGCTTAGCTACTTTTTGCATTTCAAATGACATATTTGATTGCCCAGAAGCAATCCATACATCACCAAAATAAATGTCGTTAATCTCAATGAAATTACTGGCAGAGATATTCATGGTGTAAGGACCTCCACTTTTTTGTTTGGGTAGTTTCACTTCCCATTCGCCATTTTTATTTGCAGATGTTGTGTACGTTTTCTTTTTGAAAGAAACAATTACATCTTCATTTGCTGCCGCCCATCCCCATATTTTAATTTTTGTATCACGTTGGAGTATCATGCCATCACTAATTAGTTTCGGAAGCTTTATTTGTGCACTAACCGATAAAATACTAGCAAAAAAGAAACTGATTATACATCGTTTTTTAGATAGTTTCATGATTTCTACATTTTATTAGAATGGATTTGTTTCAAAAATAGTAATTCTATCTACCTACTTCTCCTTTTTTTGCATTACAAGCCCCAATATTTGGTGTTCCTTTAGATAAATCAATAGGATTTCCATAAAAATCTACAATCGGATATTTTGAGACATTTTTGAAAATACCTTTTCCAGCTCCTGGAATTGGTGGGCCTAGTTTTGCCAATCCTGCATTGATGGCTTCACTTGTTTTATGTAATTGAAAACCTTTTCTGTTAGCATGCGTGTTTGTGAAATCAGGGGCAGCAAAAACAGGATGCTGGTCTAATTTTGTAAAACGTTTGTTGATGTTTCCAGCATACAAGTTGTTAGAAATAAACATTTCTGTATTGTTTGCGTTTATATGCATTTGTTTGTCGCCAATATTAGCACCGTTCATCGCACAAAAAATATTGTTGAAGATATAGGTGTTTTCTCCTTTGATATCAATAGCAGTTCCGTAGGGCTTGTTGATATATATGGTATTGTTATAGATGTAATTTTCAGTGGCAAAATGCTTTCCTTTTTGTACAACATTGTTGATCCATAAAGTATGGTTGCTCGTTTTCCATTTTGGGTTTTGACGCCAACCATCGTTGATGCTTAGGTTGAATCGGTAAACAGAATTTTTATTACCGCCTAAAATTTCTACAAAACCACCTTCGCAATCTTCCATATAATTGTATTGGATAAAGGTGTTTACATTTTCATGATCAATGTGAATGCCATGGGAATCTAAATAACCTCTGATATGAAGGCAATCGTTGTATTGGATTACAGTATTGACACATCGCCAAGTCCAAACTGAACTACCTCTGTTGGCCATTCTAGGATCGGAATTGTCGCCAGGGTATTCGAAGATATTTTTTTCTATCAAGCAATTATAAGTTCTGATAGGTAAAATACAAGTCCCACCAGTTTTGAAGAATTTATTATTGCGAAACACAAAATCGACATTGCTGTTCATTTTTTCCGAACCAACACCTTTTATGGCACCTGCGTGCTTGATATGAACTCCCAAACGTTGTAAGTTGGTAAAATAACAATTCTGAACAAGTACATTTTGAATGTTTTTTAGCGTTTTTTTGTTATTTCTATTGCTAAAGAAACGGAGTGCAGCGACTTCTAGTCCGTTGAAGGCGTTTTCACCTTTTTCTCTTAAAATAGGGATGGGAGCATATACATTTTTAAAAGTAACATTGTCAAAGAGAAAATTTTTTAAAGAACGATTTCCATTGTTCAAAATATGGATTCCAAAAGCATCTTGGTCTCGAACTCCCTCTCTGCTAGACAATCGATTGTTGTGGACTTCAATATCTTTAAAAATTAGGTTGTCGTTATTTTTAACAAGAATGGCTTCTTGAAAATCACCTCCGTTTTTTTTGCCAACTTCACCAGTAATAATGGGTTGCTTTCCTTTTCCATAAGAAGTAATCGTAATTGGTTTTCTTTTCGAACCAGAACCGTTAACGACAAAATGACCTAAAAAAGCATCATTCTTTTTAAATAATACTTTATCACCAGGTTTAAGTTTTATAGAATTAATTTTTTTTAGAGTCTTCCAGGGAGTCTTTTTTGTTCCTTTGTTTGAATCATTACCTTGTGAACTACTCAAATAATAATTTGTTTGTCCAAAACCAATTGTAATTCCAGAAAATAAAAATAGGAGTATTAAAATCTTTGATGGGTTCTTTTTTTGAGAGGTTTTTTTCATAAAAATCATTGTTATTATATACGATGTAATGGTACAAATGATTTTTTTAGAATGATTTATAAAAATTATCCTTTCATCATTAGCTATTATCTATATTAAAAAAAATTAATCTTTTTTTATAAATGGGATGGCTTTGTTATTTTCAATTTTTATAAAATAAATTCCATTTTTCAAATTAGAAACATCGATATTGGTTCTAGCACTTTCTTGAATTAAAATTTGACCTTGTGCATTGTAAACTTTAAGCAACGATTTTTCTTTTAAATTCAAAATATTTATTTCAGAACTTACTGGATTCGGAAAAATTTTAATTTCCCTCTGATTCAAAAGGACTTTAGAAACATCTAAAATCTCTCCATTTTTTGCATTACAGGCGCCAATATTTGGAGTTCCTGTGGATAAGTCGATTGGGTTTCCGTAAAAATCTTCCGTAGGATAGGCAGGGATATCTGCAAAGATACCGGTTCCTGCGCCAGGAATTGGAGGTCCTTGTTTGGCAACTCCTGCATTGATTGCAGCGCTGTTAGAATTTAATTGAAATCCGAATTTATTTCCATTGTTTGGATTTGAAAAATGACTAAATCCGCTAACGGGATTGCTGTCTAGATTTTTGAAATTGTTCGCAATTGTACCTTCATACAAATTGTTTCTCATGTACAAAGGAGTACCATTGTTTTTTACAACAACCTGTTTCCCTCCGATGTTTGAACCGTTGATGGCAGTAAAAATATTGTTGTAAATAAAGGTATTTTTCCCATCAATGTCTATTGCTGTACTATAAGGACTATTTATATAAATAGTGTTGTTGTAGATGTAGTTGTAATCGGATCTTTGGACTCCACTAGGAACTTTTTCGTTTATCCATAGGGTATGATTGCTATTGGGCCAACCAGGGTTTTCGCGCCAACCGTCATTTACACTGACATTGAAACGGTAGACTGCATTTACATTTCCGCCTAATATTTCGACAAAGCCTCCTTCACAATCTTCCATATAATTGTATTGAACAAAGGTGTTTACATTCTTATGGTCGATATGGATTCCATGTGAGTCTAGATACCCTCGGATGTGTAAACATTGGTTATTTTGAATAACGGTATTGTGACAACCCCATGTCCAAACCGAACTTCCTCTGTTAGGCATTCTAGGATCAGAATTGTCACCTGGTCGATCAAAAACATTGTTCTCAATCAAACAGTTGTAGGTTCTAATCGGTAAAATACAGGTCCCACCAAGATTGTGAAATTCATTGTTTCTAAAGATCAAATCTTTGTTATTGTTGATTTCATTGTTTCCTATACCCGTGTCACCTCCCGCATGCTTTATATGAACACCTAGGCGTTGGAGATCGGAAAAGTAGCAGTTTTCCATCAAGATATTCTCAATGTTTTTTTCTTGTCCTGCTACCGTGTTTTTTGTAGTTTCAAAACGAACTGCAGCGACTTCTAATCCATTGAAATCATCCGGGTCAAGTACAGGTTTCGGAGCATATACTTTTTTGAAGGTTACGTTTCTAAAAGTAAAATTACTTAGGACTTCTGTACCTGAATTGTAAATAAAGACCCCGTAGGCATCTTCTTCAAAAACTCCAGTACGATTGTGCAAACGTTCGTTATGAACTTCGATGTCCTCAAAAACCAAATTATCTTGGTTTTCTACATAAATGGCTTCTTGGTAGTCTCCTCCAGCTCCAGCACCTACTTCACCAGTAATGATGGGTTGGTCACCCGATCCGTAAGAAGTGATTACAATAGGATTGGAAGCGTTTCCAGAAAAATTAATTTCCAAATGACCATCAAAACGATCTCCTTTTTTAAAAAAGATAGAATCGCTAGGCAGTAAAGGAATGCTATTGATTTTCGTAATTGTTTTCCAAGGAGCATTTATAGAACCTTCATTGCTGTCATTCCCCTCCGAGGAACTTATATAGTAATTGTTGTCTGCAAGAGTTGAAAACACATGTATGTCTTTGATATTAAGGGTTCCAGACCAATTATGAAAAAAACCAATTTTTACAGAAGTTACCCCAGTGGCGGGCGTAAAACTTAAACTGTGTTTGATCCATTGTGTTTTTTCGACTTCTGTAGGGGTAAACTCACTACTACTAGCAATGGTACTTCCGTTAGAAGGAAGAGTAATTTCTAATTTTCGTTTGTAATTTCCTTTTGTATAGGCTTCAAAAAGATAAGGTGTTCCTGGTGTTACAGAAATAAGTTTCCGTAATTTCATAACCGCTTGTCCATTAACATCAGCATTTAATAAAGCAATTTTTGTTCCATTATCATTAGCAACGATAGCAGTTACATTTCCTGTATACTCAGATTTATTTTTAATCTCGTACCCTTTTGTTATTAAATCTTCTCCAACAGTATAAGTCTCAAAATCATCTTCAAAAATGGTGGTTTGTGAAAAAGAGTTGCATACACTACTGAGTAAAAAACCAAAAATTATAAATTTTATTTTCATGCTCATTTTAATTTTACTGTTCATATATTTCTAAATAATCTAAAATTAGTGAATTTGGGAATGTGGTGTTTCCTTCATCAACTGCATTTAATAGACCGTTATTGATAACTAAACACATTTTTTTGTCTGGCCAATCTCCTGCTGGAACATCTCCACCTTTAGTTTTAGTATGCACTTTTTCTCCATCTATAAACCAGTTCATTTTTTCGTGTGTCCATTCAAAACCATAGATATGCCATTCATCTACAGCATTGTATTTTTCTTGGAAATTTTCTATTGGCACACTATGATCTTTTTTATCGTTCCATTTACCATAAATAAAACGCATGTACATTTGGTCCGTTTTAACGGTATTAAAAAAAATTCCAAAATATTCCCAAATATCAATTTCAGGTGGCCAACCTCTATTTTCAGAATCATCAATTAGCCAAATTGCTGGCCATACTTTATCTCCTTTTGGAAATTTAGCTTTTAATTGAATGTAGGTGTTTTTTTGAGTCCCATTGAAGTTGATTTTTTGCAATGAATTTATCCAACCAGTGCTGTAATTAAATGTTCCAACAGGATTAATTCCTTGAATAACTTGTTTTTTGTTATCTAAGAATAGATGACCATTTTTTGTGTACACATTTTCATCTAAAAGATATCCTGCATAATTGTCATTCAACAAATGTTCACCTCCAGATTTAGTATTCCAAATCATTTTAACTGTTGGATCTGCATCGTGTGTTAATCCTTTTGACCAATTTGCAGGATTGAATTCAGAAAAGTCATCTCTTTTTACAAGCGAATATTTTTTAGAAACATAGTTTGTTTCATTCGTTTCTCCTATTTGTTCTTCTTCAACCTTAGCATTATTATCTTCACAAGAAGTAACAAGAAAAATATTTAACAACATAACTAACTTTAAAAAGTTCATAGTCTTTTTTTTTTAATTAAAAACTGAATGTATAAACTCCCTCAGTTAAAGGAATAAAATCAGTTATTATTACCTTTTCTCCATTCAATTTTATTTCATTGTTTGTTTTTAAACTTTTAACATTTAATTTCACCTTCATTCCCTTCGGAATTTCAATATTTAGTTTTTCTTCAGACGTAAAATCCCATTCAATTTTAAACAAACCATTTGGAGTGGGAATTGTTCCTTTAATTTCTTTCAACGAAGTATTCGGCTTTGAAATAATGAATTCTTTCATTCCAGGTTTTGTAACTTCAATTCCTAAAATATATTCAGAAAATAGCGCAGGAGGAAAAACACTTTCGGTTTGAGCATCACTTCTTGTTCTTTCCTGAAACTTACCTGTTCTACCTGTTCCGTTTCTCCACCATTCTTCCCATAAAGTTCCGTTAGTTGTTGGGGATAGCATTTTATTAAAACGCTCATTTAAGAGTTGTAAAGAAGCTTCTTCGTATCCATAATTTGCCAATCCTTTGTGAAAAAAATAGGACATTGCCGGACTTACCATGGTGATTCCATTTTCTCGTTTTATGTAATTGTAATTGTCTTTTACCAATAATTGCTTTGTGATTAATTTTGCTTGTTCTGGAGTTGCTACATTGCAAGCTAAAGCCATTGCATTTGCGTGTTCACTATACTGTGCAGAACGTTTTCCATTGATGAAAGCATCTGCAAACAATTGTTTTTCAGTGTCCCAAAATAGCCCCAATGATGTTCTTAAATTTTCTGCTTTTTCTTTAAAAAAGGTACTTTTTTCAGTTTTATTCAACCATTCTAAAACTTTAGAATAATCTTCCAAAGCACCCAGATAATGCCCGTTTAATGTTAAATTTGCTCCTCTTCTGTCATTCAGGGTATGATCCAACCAATAAGAATAAGGCGGATTGTTTAGCATTCCTAATTCATTGGTGTAAGAATTTAATAAGATCATTAGTTTTTCAGCTGCAGGAAGCAATTCTTTCACCGTTACAAAATCCCCTGAATATAAAAAATAATGGTACAAACTTCGAATCCATAAACAATTAGAGTCTAGTATTGTCATATAATCATCTCCTGTTAAAGGCGCATATGCTGGCATCATTCCATTCGGTTCTTGCTCTTGAGCAATTTGCAATAAATAACGTCTTTGCAGGGCTGTATCTCCAAAAGTGAAATAGGTTCCTAAAGCTGCATAATACCCCGTTTGTGCATATTGCCGACGTTCTCTGTAATTATCGGTAAAAGCGTCCGTAGTACAAACTTCAATTGTTTTAACAGAGGCATTCCATAAATCTTCAATCCAGGTAGCATCTGGCGTTTCGATGGTTCCTTTTAATTCAAACGGATACGCTATTTGGTGTATTCCAATATTATGAATTTTAACAGCTTCTTTCGCATTTTGAATCACTATTCCCAAATAGCGCGAGGGTTTAAAATACATAGCTTGCCAAGTATCTTTATTCCCTGACAATGTTAGTTGATCATGGCAATTAGAAGCCGCAATTTTACTGGTAAATACTCCATCAACCATATAAGGAGCTGCCAAAACATGAACTTCGGTATTTTTAGTCCCTTCAATGGTTAATTTTGGCATTCCATTAATGACTTTTCCAAAATCAAATAGTAAAAACCTCATTTCATTTTCTCTTAAAGCAGATAATAGTAGCGGTTTGTTTTTCTTCAGGAAATTTTTATAGTCTTTTGAAATTCTTTTTTCAACTTCACCAGTTAAGGAAATAGCGTTATTGAAGATGGGATTCTTAGTATTAGAATATTCAATTTTTTTTGCTTCAATTAAGTTTGTCGCCTTAATTTCAGTTTCATTTAAATAAGGAATGTCACGAAGAATTAAAGAAGTCCAAGGAGTTGTTAAAGTGGTGGCTTTTTCGTCTTTTTTTTGCGACGGCCAACCCGAATTTCGTAACAATGGTTTTGCTGCCAACCAACTCGAATCGTTAAAGTGTAGCATTTCAAATCCGACATTTTTTTTATTAAAATCTATACGGTCATTTACAAACAATTGAAAACGGTTTATGGCAGAAGCTTTACTGTCCCATGAGTCATCTGGATGCACTTTCCAGTTTTTATCACTTATGATTGTTGAAGAACTGTTTTTAGTATCTAAATCTAGCTGAACCAGTAAACCAGCCCTTCCTTTTAAGTGATACGAAGTTGTTCCTCTTTGATAATGTACACGAACTGCAATGGTATTTTTTCCTGTTTTTAATACTGAAGAAACCTCTAAAACATCAAAAGATTGATGATGAGGTGCACTGCGAGCTGGACCTTGAGAGATGTATTTTTCATTGATGTATAATTCATACTTTGAGGATGCAGAAATTCTTAAAATAGCTTCCTCAGGAATGTCTTCTAAAGTAAAAGAACGTCTTGCCAGCATGACGTCAGATTGAATACTCTTTGGCATCCATATCCATTGTGCCTCCCATTTTTCTAAAGAAATTTTTTCACTAGTATTTTGAGTCCAAATTCCCGTAATTTCATTTTGAAGCTCGGAAATCTGTTGTCCTAAACTAGCAAATTGCAGGCATAGTATGAAAAACACTATCAACTTCCAATTTGTCTTTATTTGATCTTGAAGCATTATTTAGAGATATAGTCGATGATATTGTAGAGCAGTTTTTCTGCTACAGGATCTGTATCTAAAAATTCAATAATTCGCAAGGTTGAAAGTAACATCTTTCCTTCTCCAAATTGAGTTTCTAAAACATCAGCTGCCCACCAAACTTCACCGGGACCATTGAAATGACGTCTCATAATTTCATTATTTGGAAAATGATCATATCCTATTAAACCAGCAATATAATCTCCTTTAATTTTAGATATGGAAACTTCTGGATGCACATTTTCGTAGACACCATGCATAATTATTTCAGTCGGTAAACCTTTAAAAATTTGATGTTTTGAAACCACATGAGATTTTGCAGCCCAACCGCCCCTTGTAGCCCATTTTTGTTGCATTTCAGCTTCCAATGGTAAAGTTTCAGCTTCAATTTCTTTTAGTTCACGCTCAAATCCTGCAACTCTTTTTCCTAAAACTTCAAAAAACACAACATATCCACCTTTTTTTGCGAAGGTTCTGAGTTCTTGAACTTTTTCTTTGTATTTCTTATCTTTTTTTGAGGTTTTTCCAACCAGTACAGGAATATTTTTGTCTAAATTCTGATTAAATGAAACAAAATTAATGTTTTTGCTTTTCAAAAATTCAGATAAGGTATTGTCAAAATCTACCACTGCAATTTTAGCTGAGGGTGTTTTCAATTGTTTTTCTTGGAATACATCAAAAGATTGATAATTGGATGTAATAACTTTTCCTTTTTTGTTTTTTACTTCAACATTAACGGTATAAGTTCCCTCTAAATTTAAGGTGTTTAATTGGGTAGAAAGTAATGTTGAAATTCCGTTTGAAAATTCACCACTAAAATTATTTTGATAAACCACTATCCCTTTTTTAGAACTTATTTTTACGAAAACAGTGACTTTTTCAGAAGTCAGTTCACTTACACCATAAACCTCTAACTGTGCTCCTTTTTCAGCATAGACATTTCTTGGTAAAATACGAATTGGAGTAATTTGTTCTTGGTTGGCTTCTTTGGTCATCTCATAGACCAAGGTTTTTGGATTTCTCCAAAGATCTAATAAACCAGCACCTAAAACCCAGTCTCCACCAACTAAAGCATGAACACAATAACCAGCTATCGTAGAATTTAATCTTGTAGCTTCTAGCATCCGTTTATTAGCAATACCATGCATTTTTTGTTGTTCTAAATAGAAATCTTGAACATTAGGATATATTTTATCATATCCTATTTTTTGTAAAGCGGCAATATAGCCGTCGTTCAATTCTCTATGATAAATAGAGGGAGCAACAATTGGGTTTCCTTTTGTTTCAAACTCTTTTATATTTGAAATTAAATCGGGTGTACTTCCGTAGCCTAATTCTGAAACATAGGACATGATTCCTGAAACCACATTTTTACCATAACTTTTAACACCAGCCAAACCAAGTTTATTTTTGTCTTTATTCGTTTTTGCAGTGGCCAAATAACCATTAAATTCGTTTTCATCTACTTGTGAACCACTATAATGATGAATGTCGTTGAATTTTTTTGGCGTGCGCTCAAAAGGCAAATAAATATTGGCCCCTTCACCCCAACCTCCAGATTCATCTAAGATCATACGTGTTGGATCTAATTCACGAGCTAACACGGACATTGAATTAAGCATTTGAGCCAATATAGGCCTATTGATTTCATTAAACAATTCCCATTGAACGATACAGGTTCTATTCCTGTTAGTTGTAATGGTTTTACGCAATTCATTTTCTACTACAAACTGTAATCTAGGGGTAGAAATTGGTCTATACATGCATTCAACCACTAGACTCCCCACGGTTAACACCCCCATTTCATCGCATAAATCTAACCACATTTGTGGAGCAGGCTTTCGCCAGGGACGAATCATATTAAAACCTGCTTCTTTGGCTAATTTAATTTCTTTGATTGCCATTTCTCGACTGTCAGGATATGCTAGACCTACAGGATATAATCCTTCAAAGAAAGTAGCTTTCAAATAAATGGGCTCACCATTCATATAAAACTGATCATCTACAACTGTAAATTCCCGCATTCCAAATTTAGTTTCCCATTCATCAGAGATTTCACCTTCTTTCTTCACAGTTACTTGAGCTTTATATAAATACGGATTTTTTGTTGACCAATATTTAGCATTGGGAATGTGTAAATTCCATTGAACTGTATTTTTGCCTGGTAAAGATTCTAAAGTTTCAGTTTTTGAAGCAACTTCTTTTCCATCTTTAGATAAGATTTTTACAATTACTTCAGATTTTTCAACATCCGTTTTAGTATTTTCAATTTCAATATTGAAAACGGAAGTATTGGTGTTAATATTTGGCTCAATAAATACATCTTTAACTCCCAAAGAACCTTTGGCTTCAATTGAAACAGATTGCCAGATACCTCCAGTTATTGCTCCACGCCACATGGGAACTTCTTGACGTCCTAAACCGTCAATGTATTTATCAGTTAAAATAATTGGACTAACCACTCTAACAACTAAAGTGTTTTGTTCTCCAGCTTTTATTAATTTGTCAATTCTAAAACTAAACGGAGTATACCCACCCTCATGAAAACCAACGACTTGATCATTGATCCATATTTCTGTTTTATAATTTGAAGCTTCAAAATTTAACTGTATTATTTTATCACTCCAATCCTTTGGAATTGTAAATTTTGTTCTGTAGATCCCAACACCTTCGTAATTTTTTTTGGTCTCTTCCCAACAACTTGGAACAGCAATCGTTTGAAAGTTTTGTTTTCCGAAATTTTCGTCAAGGTACCAGTCGTTTTCAATACCTTGATTATTGTCATCAAAAATAATTTCCCATGTCCCATTTAAAGAAAACGCATTCTTCTTGTGAAAATCTTGCCCGTTAGAATTAAATTGGAATATTATAAGTGATATTCCGAAAAATATATTTTTTAAATGTTTCATTATAGTAATTTTGTATGTGAACAAATATCAAAAAAAAAAGCTCGTAAATATTTCAAATACTATCATTTTTCAAGCAAAAGTTACCTATATATTTATTTTGGAAATGTTAATTTTTGATGAATGTTAGGTAAAAGATGTTTATAAATAACTAAAATCTATCCATAGTTTAGCCTTAACTTTTTTAATTAATATATAAGTTTGATATTTTAACATATAAGTTCAGTATTTTATTCATAATCTATAAATTAATCAAAAATAATTTCAATCCATTTAAACTTAACCTAAATTAAAAATTTAATTATGCCAAAATCATTTTTAAGTCACAAAAAATTATTACCCCTTCTAAATATTGTCCTGATGCTTTTCTTCTATTTGAATACCTCTTCGCAACAAAAAGTGGTAACAGGTAATGTTATGTCTGAAGGGATGCCTCTTCCAGGAGCTAGTATTACAATTAAAGGAGAAAAATTAGGAGCCGTATCAGATTTTGACGGAAACTATAAAATTGAAGTCTCTAATAACACTACTTTAATTTTTAGCTATATTGGGTACAAATCTAAAGAAGTAGAAGTTGGAATACAAGCCACAATAGATGTAATACTTCTACCAGATGTTTCTTCCCTTGATGAAATAGTAGTTATAGGGTATGGGTCTGTTAAAAGAAAGGATTTGACAGGTTCTGTAGCGACTATAAAATCTGAAGAAATAGATAAAATAAAAACGACTTCATTTGAAGGTGCATTGGCTTCTAAAATTTCTGGAGTCCAAGTCGTTAGTTCAGAAGGGGGACCGGATGCTGGTTTTAAAATTAGAATACGAGGTGGAACTTCCATAAATGCGAGTAACGATCCGTTGTATGTTGTGGATGGTTTTCCTATTTCTGGAGAAGGAATATCAACATCTTCAGGTCAAGGGAATAGTATTATAAGTCCATTAGCATCACTAGATCCAAGTAATATCGAATCAATTGATGTTCTTAAGGATGCATCCGCCACAGCTATTTATGGTTCAAGAGGTGCAAATGGTGTCATTATTATCACGACTAAAAAAGGAAAAAAAGGAAAAGTTAACTTGAATTTTGAAACGTTTACAAGTATTTCTAATTTGTCCAAGAAATTAGACGTTCTAACTGCACAAGAATTTATTCAATATAGTGCAGATTTTCAACCATGGTCAGCAGATTTAATTGATCAAAAAAAATATTTAGCACAAAGATATCGAGTAGATGATGGAACGGGTAATTATGTTGTTGTTGACGCTAATGACCCTTCTCTTTTTGTGGATGATTGGCAAGATAACATTACACGCTCTGCTTTTACCAAAAATTATAGATTGTCTGCAAATGGAGGATCAGATGCAACACGATATGCCGCTAATGTTTCGTACCTAAACAGAGAAGGTATTATAAAAACATCAGGATTAGAAAGGTATTCTTTAAATCTCAATGTAATTCAAAAAGTAAACAAACGCATCAGAACAGGTGTAAGTGCCAACATAGGCTATACCCTAAGATCTGGGGTTGTTACAGCTGCAACAAATAATAATTCTGGCCGTGCTGGTTTGGTTACGAGCGCAGCACTTTTTAGTCCAGTTCAACCTATCCGTCATTCCGCTACAGACGATTACGCTACAGGTGAATTGGGGATACAATATGACGAAAATGGTCGAATGATTGCAAATCAAAACGGTGATATCTCTAATCCTGAAGTAATGTTGGAACAAAACAGCAATAATGGAACGATTTCTCAAAATAGAATGAATGCTTTTGTCGAATATAAAATTTTAGATGGTTTAACTTTTAAATCCTCTATAAGAGGTTTTACTCAAGAGTCAAAAACCAAAGCTTATTTTTCTGAGAATGTAGGATCATCAAGAAAAGAGGGAGGAAGAGCTGTTACTAGTTTTAATTCAAATAGAAGTCTTGTTACAGAACAAAATCTAAATTTCGTAAAAAAGTTTGGTAGACATCGAATCAATGCAACCTTGGTTGCAGAAAGACAACAAAATAATGCTGAAAATTTAAGATCTATTTCTACTGGTTTTGATATTCCAGGGCTTAATTTAGATGCTTTAGAAGTTGCTCTACAAACATTGCCAACAGAAACTAATGAGGTAGAAACGAGTATAGAGTCTTACTTAGCCAGAGTTCAATACGATGCCTTTAACAAATACTTACTTACGGTAAGTGCCAGATATGACGGATCCTCAAGATTTGCAAAAGGCAATAAATGGGGGTTTTTCCCTTCTGTAGGTGTTGCATGGCGTATTTCAAATGAAGATTTCTTGAAAAACAGTTCTATCATTTCAAATGCTAAATTAAGAGCTAGTTATGGAGAAACTGGTAATACACAAATTGGCGCTTATCAATCACTTGCTAGAGCAGGATTATCAAGTTATATTTTTGACGGGGCTACTTTAACAGCAGGTTCAGCTATCAATAGACTTCAAAACAACGATCTAACATGGGAAACTACGGTTCAAACCGACATTGGATTGTCATTAGGTCTCTTTGATAATCGAATTAATATTGAAGCAGATTATTATGACAAAGAAACTAGAGATCTATTGTTAGCGGTACCTTTACCAGTAACAACTGGATTTAAAACATCTTTTCAAAACTTAGGAACTGTTAATAACAAAGGATATGAATTTGCTATTAATGCAGATATCATTCAAAACGCAAACTTTACATGGAATGCCAATTTCAACATTAGTTTTAACGAGAACAAGGTGTTAGATTTAGGAGGTGCTGACGAATTTTTTGTGACTGCTATTGGAGACAATCAAATTCAAAATGATTACATTGTTCGTGTTGGAGAATCTTTAGGTTCGATTTATGGTTTACAAGATGATGGTGTGTACACATTCAGTGATTTTGTAGAATTTGATGGTTTGACTGATGCTGAAGCAGCCGATTTATTATACTCCAATGTAAGTGGAACAGAAAACTGGTATTCAGTAAATATTTATAATTTAAAAGAAGGAGTTGTATCGAACTCGACTGTTGCTCCAGGAACGTATCGTCCTGGGATGACAAAATTTAAAGATCATAATGGAGATGGCATTATAAATGATGATGATCGGCATATCATTGGTAACACCCAACCAAAACATTTTGGTGGTTTTACAAATAACTTTTCCTATAAAGGTTTTGATTTATCAATACAGACAGCATGGTCTTATGGTAACGACATTTATAACAAAAACATTAAAAAAGGGTCGAACACAGCCAATCCTTGGGGTAATAAATTGTCGATTGTTAACGAGCGATGGTCTCCAGAAAACCCACAGAATACCCTAACATCTTTTAATACAGGAGCTAGTGGAAACATTGGTTCTGCTGCATACGCAAGATTTATTGAAGATGGATCTTTTCTTAGATTAAGTAACATAACATTAGGCTATAGACTGTCTAAAAAAATATCTAAATCAATAGGACTAAAATCAGTAAGACTCTATGGTGCCGTGGACAATGTATATGTTTGGACCAACTATAGTGGTTTCGATCCAGATGTAAGCGTTGGAAGAAATCAGCTAACCCCGGGATTAGATGTTGATTCTTATCCAAGATCTAGAACATTTAGAATTGGATTAAATGCAAACTTTTAATAAAAAAAACTTAAGAAAATGAATACAATTAAATCAACAACAAATAGTTTTTATATCTTTTGTCTACTACTAGTATTTGCAGGATGTAACAATACTGAAAACTTCCTTAATGAAGCTCCAACAGGCTTTGCAGATCCAAATACACTTTTAAAAGATAAAAATGGTGCAGAAATTTTTACCATTGGAACCTACGACGCTACACGTGTCCTAGCGTCTGATATGAATGGTTGGTTAAGTATGTGGGGGACAGTTTCAGCAGATGAAATTTGTGTTCCAAATTGGGGAGCAATTGCGAAACCAATATACCTACATTCATTATCACCATCAAATGCTACCGTTAGAAGTATTTGGGAAAATCTATATATTTCTGTCAATAAAGCAAATAGTGCCATAGACCGAATTTCGGCAATGACTGAAGACCAAATAGATTTAGAATCTCGAAATCAATTAGTAGGAGAATCTCGCTTTGTTCGTGCAATGTTATATTTTGCACTAGTAAGTTCTTGGGAAAACATACCATTAGTAAAAAATGAAACTACGAATTTAGAAGATATTCAAGTTGCACAATCTACTACAAAAGAAGTATACAACTTTATTGTAAATGACTTATTATTTGCAGAATCTGTTCTAAGTGCATCTCAAGGTGGTGGACGCGCAACAAAAGGTGCCGCACAAGCATTGTTAGGTAAAGTGTATCTTCAAATGACAGGTTTTCCATTGTATGAAAGCGATAAATATGGATTAGCCGAAACCAAATTAAAAGAGGTAATCGATGGAAATACCTACGAGATACTAGATTTTTACCCAAGTGTATTTGCTTTGGATAATGAACAAAATAGAGAAATGATTTTTGCCATTGGTTTTGACGGACCTGGTATAAATCAAGGTGGGAGCTTAGGAACTTTTTATGGGCCAAACGGAAATGTCATTAACGGCGGACAGTCAGGAAATAATTGGTTTGTAAATTGGGAATTGGCAGGAACAAGTGCTCCACTACCAATAGGAAGTGGTTCTTGGGGTGCAAGAAATAATTATACTTTTGCGCAAGGATATCATGAAGACGATATAAGAAGTAGAAATAATATAGCCAAGCACAATGTAAATCAAGGACCCTGGACTTCAGAGGATGGCATGTACAATGGAGATGCCAGAAAATCAAGTCTTTCTGGTAGACGTGCAACTTGGAAACCTTGGAAATGGCATAATATAAGACCAAGCAACTGGGGCAACGACACCCCTTTTGATCAGCCATATATTCGATATTCTGATGTATTATTGATGTACGCAGAAGCTTTAAATGGTCAAGGTAAAATCACTCAATCAGATATAGACATGACTGTGAATAAATTGCGAATACGCGCAACGAAATGGCCTAGTGAAGTGAAAGATCAGGAGGTAGCTCCTTTAATGATTCTAGGAAGTATGGAAGAGAACGCAAATGAAATTTTATCAGAACGAAGAAAAGAACTTTGTTTTGAGGGTTGGAGAAGAAATGACTTAATTCGTTTTGGGAAATATTCACAAGCAATTAATGTAACACAACCTGCTTGGTCCAATACAGGTAATCCAGCGCCACAGTTTTCAGATTTTGAAATTCGTTGGCCAATTCCTAGTAATGAATTGCAATTAAATTCAGAATTAGTTCAGAATCCTGGATATTAAAATTTAGGTTAATACTAAAAGGCAAGCAATTCTATTTCTTATTTGCTTGCCTTTTTAATATTGTTATTTTTAGTAAATGAAACTTAAATTGAAACACAACAAATAAACAATCAAGATCTGTCTCTACAAATGTGAAACAATCTGTTTTCTTGAGGATATTAATTACTTTAATATTATTGAACTAATTAAAGAATAATGCGTGTTTATAATTTCTACAGAATAATTTTTATTGTTCTTATTACAACAGCTATTGCCGTTGCTGGTGGTGCCGATTTTTTTTTGAGATTTAAATCTACATTGCCTATTGATGTTTCTCTTGGCTCTATTCAAGATATTTTCCCAAAAGCACAATCCATATCTATACATAGTGGAAATAAATTCACCGCATACGATGATAAGCAAAAGATAGTAGGCTACGCAATTACTTCAGATAAATATGCAGCTCACATAAAAGGTTTTGCTGGTCAAATCCCACTTTTAATTGGGCATAGCAAAGACTCTATCATTTCAGGAATTTCCCTTTTAGAAAATCATGAGTCAGAAGAGTATTTAGATTATGTTATTGAAGATAATTTTTTGAAATCATGGTCAGGAATTTCATTCGAAAAAGCGGTATCAATGGAAGTTGACGCTATTACCTCTGCAACAGAAACTAGTGAAGGTATCTCTAAAACTGTAAAAACTACCATGTCCAAATTGTCAGGAAGAGCAATCGAAGTACAACAGTTTTCTAAAGCAGAAATAATCCAACTGGTACTAACCCTACTCACAACAATTCTAGGTCTTTTAGTATGCTACAACAAAAATTTCAAAAAATATCGGACGCTATTTTTGATCTTAGTTGTTGTAGTAATGGGATTTAGTTATCAACTCATGATTTCCGTATCCTTGATTCATGGTTGGATCATTCATGGTTTGCCTTGGTTAACCAATATACCTCTGGTGTTCTTAGTAATTCTGAGCTTTGTACTTCCATACACCACCAAAAAACAATTTTATTGCCATTATATGTGTCCCTATGGGGCTGCTCAAGAGTTGGTAGGTAAAATTTCGCCACTTAAAAAGAAAAAATCTCTGGGCTGGCTAAAAATAGGTGAAATGGATATTCAACGCATATATACATTTTTATTAATTATGGGAGTAATTATTGGCACATATCCTGAGCTTTCTTTTATGGAACCCTTTCCGTCGTTCTCATACCGAATCGTTTCGTGGTGGATGATTGGTTTTGGGATAATATTCATTTTACTATCAATGATCTACTCTAAACCATGGTGTAAAATTTGTCCAACTGGATTTTTAATTGATTCCTGTAAAAAAAGTGTAAAAAGAAACGAAAAGAAATATTTTATAAAATGAAATTAAGTGAATTGTTAAACATTGCATTGGTCGTCATGCTAATTGTAGTGCTAGTTAAAAAACAAAAAAATACAATAAAAAATGACAACACTGAAACTGAGCTTTTAATTGATACACATACATTGGATACTACTCACTTCAAAAAATCCATAGGTAAAAGGCCTCAATTATACGCCATGCCAGCAATGGTAGTGGGTTCTTACGACGCAGATGGCACACCAAATATCATGTCTGCTTCATGGGTTGGTGTCGTAAACTCTGACCCTTTGAGTATGTCAGTTTCATTGCGAAAAAGCACCAAAACATATAGTAATTTAATGGCAAATCAAGCCTTTACGTTGAACGTACCAAGTGAGGTCTTAACTGCTCATATAGACTGGATTGGGCATTACTCAGGGTATGATGTAGATAAATTTGATTTATTATCTCTCACTCCTATCAAATCAGAATTTGTAAACGCCCCTTATGTAAAAGAATTTCCACTTATCATAGAATGTAAAGTTATTTTACATCAAGATTTGGGTAGGCATACGCAATTTATAGGGGAAGTTATGGATGTAAAAATGGATACTGTTATTGCAAAAAGAGACAATCCAAACATTCCAGATCCAAGAAAATTAAAGCCCATAGTTGTAGCAACCGGTACTGGTTATTTTGGATATGGTAACTTTTTAGGCAGGGGAGGAAAAATTTATCACGATATACATATCGTGCCTCCAAATCTTGAAGAAATTGAACGACAAAAGAAAGAAAGAAGGCTAAAGATTAAAAAACAATAACCCAACCAAACAACTAATTTTATAACATATATAATTTAAAAACTTCAAGCTTTACTTATTTAAGTTTAAGCTCTAATTGATAAAAGTAGTTTGGTGAAGTACTTTTATTCTCCTGATTTTCATCAAAAAAATTAAAACCTAGCATAAAAAATACTATTCTTAAATTGTATTTCTAGTTCTTAATTATTTTTTTATATAAGAGGTCACTATTGGTTTGAATTTGTAATAGATAAATTCCGTTTTTAAAATCGGTTACATCCAATTCTACTTGCTTTTGGCTACACTTATAAGTTTTATATAATTTTCCATTAATACTATATAACTTGATGCTATAAATTTCACCTATTGAAGAATTTATGTTTAAAATGTCTGAAACTGGGTTGGGAGAAAGGCTCACAAAAGTTTCAGATTGAATCGTATTTACAGATAAACTAGTAGCAATATCTTCCTCAGCTACCCAACTACTTGCTAAACTATTATCTAATCCCAAACTAATAAGTTTAAGAAATGTACCTTCACCATCAGCATTTTCAGGCCATGGCAATACATCATTGTAGGTAACTTGATCAATAATATTTCCGTACCCATCTCTTAATAGTATCTCTTGTCCGTCATTAGATAAACTTCTTGAAAACTCATCAAAAGGTTCAAAACCATAACGCTCTTTAAAAGATTCACTTTCATTTGATAAATAAATTGATTTCTGAGCATTAATAGATGCTCCAGAAGGAAACTGGTACGTGAGTCCTAAGCCACCAATGTAAATCCCTGTTAAATCAACAGTAGATGAACTGTTGTTGATTATTTCTATGAATTCAAAATCGCTTGAATCCATGTCTGCTTGTACCAAAGGATGGTAATTTATTTTAGAAATAACCAAAGGAGGAGTTGTTACATTGTTGCACAAACTTGTATTAGACAATTGACCTGAAATCCAATTGATTCGCTCGGTAATAAATGTTTTTAACGCAACAATCTGTTGTTCAAATTCCCCCGTAGAAGATGAAAGGGTTTCTTGTCTTGCAGCAGCCTCTGAAATAAGTGTTTTAGTCGTATCGATAAGTTCAAAAATTGAATTGGAATTCAATGGCATTCCAGGAGCAATAAGCTCTTGCCATCGCTTGGTTAAATAGCACTTAAATAATGGATCATTAAACAAATCTCTCCAAAATTGAGGCCCTGTATTTCCCCCATCATCAAATTGCCAAATATCCGTTTTACTTCTGTCGTATCCCCATTCAAATAAGTCATTTCCGAATGTTAAATTAAAATCCCAAATAGGCCCTGCTCTTAACTTTCCATTTCGATCTTTATGAAAAAAGGAACTAAACTCATACCCATCTGCATTGGAAGAGATTTCATTGAGGATTATAAAGTCTATGAAAGAAGGAATATCAATAACTGAAGGATAGCCATTTGTTATAGAGGTATTTCGCTGTCTTGCATAATTTGCAAGCGTTTCAAATTCATTTTTAATATAGTTATTTTGTACTGGGGTTACTGTAGTCGGTTTCGGATGCTCATGAACAAAATTACTGGACCAACCTGAGCTATTAGGCATAGACCATGCTGCTACATCCGCCCCTTCTGTCTTATCTGCTTTGGTAATATAGCCCCCTGTTAGCTTGGGAAACGTTACATCAGTTTCTTTAATTTTTTTGATATCTATTCGACTATCATCTGCTTTTAATTTTTCTTGTAACACGTAAATACCTTGAAAATCTCCATTCAATATCACTTCACAATAACGACCTCTTGAGGCATAGTTCCCTATTAAATTTGAAAGTTTATAACTGAGGAAATCTCTCATAAATGAGGGATCATAGGCCAAACCATTCAAAATCCAGTCATTTTCTTTTGGCATTTCAAGAAAGGATACATTTACTTTTTCTCCTTGGTCGTTATAGGGAGTGAATGCATATTGTTTTTTTGCTAAAAGGCTCGAAGAAGATCCTCGATATTCAATTTTGATAGCACCACTGTAGTCAAGAACTGAAGAATTATTACTATCTGTAAGATAATTACGTCCACCATTCTCTCTGTAGATGATTTTCATCGTAGCATCTATTTTGGGATCATTGGGGATGCTTTGACCCTGAGCTGTCTCAATGATAACAATTGGCAAATTAGAAGACACGAAATTAACATCTGGTACAACTTCTGGCACTTCAAACCAACTCGGTGTTTCTCTATAACTTACATTGCTGTTATTTAGACCAACAGACAAAACAGGAATAGCAGTTAAGTCAGACGAAGTTAAATTATAGTTGTGCACTTGAACAGCAAGAATATTGACACCTGATGTTAAAAGTGCATTATCAACCTCATAACGTTCTGGAACAATTCCTTGGTATAAATTTGCTTCCCGATACGCATCACTCGGTTGATTATAATTAGGAATCGTTCCTGTAACTAAATTTCTTGCAATCTCTTGTCCGTTTATATATGCAACGAAACCGTCATCATAATCAATATCTAAAAGTACAGATTCTATTTCTGACACATTTGAAATAAAGAAATTTTTGCGAATGTATACAGACATCGTTGGAGACAAAATAGTAGCATCATCATTATCACCATAACCAAAACCTGAATTACCAGTACTCCAACCAGAAGGATTAAATCCTGATTGATTCCAAGTTGCATTAGGTTGTGAAGTTGGAACTAAATAGTGCCATTCGTCACCAGGTAAAACAACACTTTCCCAATGGTTAACTTGAGCAGCTGCAAAAAAGGAGGAAAAAAAACAAACTAAATATAGGTATCTCATGAAAAAAATGACTTATTAGAAAAATTGAAATGTAAACGATTCATTAAACAGGTGTGAAATTAATGATTATATTTTGTAAAATATTAAATAATAACCATACAAAAAGTATACACCTTAAAAATCCACACAATTAAAATCTTAAAATAATAAAGGGTTCTTTTAAAATTAAAAAGACGGTATTGAGTAACTTTTGAAATTATTTTTTATTTAGGTATGTAAACTCTTTTAGCTGTTTTCATGACATCTGATCGATCAAATGACATTGTTTTTATTTTAAAGTTCGCATACAATTCCATCTGATCTGTGAAGTGTGGACTCTCAGGCCTACGGCTATTTCCAAAAGAAATCACAGATTCATAATACGTTTTGGTTGGTGTAAATCTTACCAGGCCAATATAAGATTCTCCATGTGTAATTTTTATACGTCCGTCTTTATAGGGAACCCCTCTCATAGCTGTTACTACATCTGGCAGTCCAAAAATAGGAAGCTCTTTGGAACCTCTAACTAACTTTTGAAAATCGCCAAGTTGAATGCGCTCTGCATTAAAATGAGTTTTCAGATGCTCTTTTGTAATTTTTAACGCTTTGTACAAGACTTCGTGAGTAAAAATACGATCATCACCCAATTCATAATAAAATGGAGTAAGTTGATAGTACAATGAAGCATAGGCTCCTGCTCCGTATGAGTTTGGATTGGTAATTCTATCCCAATTTTTAATATCTGTCAACAATACACTTACCTCAGGGTAATCTGCTGCTTTCATCTCAAACAAGGGGTTTAAATCCATATAATTATACTGCAACGGTGTTGGAAATTGGTGGTCGTATTTAATACGTTTAAAACGGGTGTAATCTATAAGTTCTTGTTCTTCTAACAACTTTAATAGTCTAGTAGAGCGATTATTATCGTAAGTTTCAAAGTTCATTTCTTTTGCAAAATTTTCTGCAATAGGATTGTCTGTCTCTCCAGAGGATTTAAACGGACTATGGTTGGCATTGTATACAAAGCCAGAAGAAGGTTTTACAACCTGAGGTAAGTCTTGTATATCATAATAGCGATCCCAAAGAGTTTTGCGGGTATTTCCAGGAACAACATCGGTCCAATCATACCCTTTTGCTCTGATAGGAATTTTACCATTAGAGATATAAAAAATGGTATCATTTCGATCTGCGTACCCAATATTGTAACCAGGTAGTGCTTTCATCTCTAAGGCTTTATAAAATGCTGAAAAATTAGTAGCCTTATTCATTTTCCACCACTGTTCTATCGCATTAATATTAGTTGTACTTGGAGTTCTAACTGCATATACTCCTGTCTTATTTTTTAGAGTAGGTCCATAAATACTTTTATAGAACTTTTTCCTAATTGGGATGTTCATTCCAAGAAATTTTAGGGTAAGCCTTGCTTTGAATTTTTCTAGTTTGTAAAGTTTTCCATCTACTACATAAACATCTTTTTTCTTTGGATGCATTTCTAGTGCAAATACATCAGCTTTATCGGGATAGTTTACGGTATGTGTCCACCCTAAAAATTCGTTAGCACCAGTAAGTAAGCATGGGGTTCCAGGAAATGCTGCCCCAATAATATTAGTACCTTCTTTACTTACTAAATGTGCTTCGTACCAGGAAGTAGGTCCTTCTAAAGGTTGGTGAGTATTAATCGCTAAGAAGGTTTCATCTGAACCAGTTCTACTTCTGCTAATGGCAATTAGATTTGACCCATTGACATCTTGTTCAATTTGATAAGGCCAAGACAGACTGTTATTAACAATACCTCTTACTAGTTTATCAGCACCATTTGAAATAAATAATTGCAGCTGGGTATAGCGTAACAATTTTTTGGCTGTGAGGGGAAACAACTTTTTCTCTAGAATCTCCTCTGGGTGTTTTTTGGCGAATGCATTAAGTCCTCCTACAAATCCGTCAACAAGTGCAATGAATTTTTTATCGAGTGTGTCATAATATTCGTTGACCGTTTCTTCAGACTGGATTAATTGTGTTAAAAAATCAGCACCAGCCCCCCTTAAACCAATAAGCTTACCTAACAATCCGTTCCCTGCAAGATAAGCTTCTTGTATGAGTTTAAAGTGGTCTTCTGCCTGAACCCATGCAAAACCATAAGCAACTTCTGGATCAGTGGCTGCATAGATATGAGGCACACCGAAATCATCTCTCACAATCTCAATATTGTCAGGATTTATCTGAGAATAACTTTTAAAACTGATGCTTGAGAGGAAGAGGATGTAAACTAATTTTTTCATAAGATTGTTTCTGCAAAAATACTACTTTCAAATACAATTATAATTTGCAGTAATTTTTATTAAAATGTATATGATAAGGACAACAAATTACTGCAGTCTAAACAAATCATATTCCATTTTTCTTTATTTAATCTTTATCGAAGTGTTCTTAGATATTTCCCAATAAAAAAACGCCATTTGTGAATGGCGTTTTTTTATTGAAGTTATAGGAATCTTAAAGCTTAGCTTCGTTCCAAAGCTCGTTAGATTTTACTATTTTTCCGTCATCATTAAATCTGTGATTTAACATTACAGGAATTGTAATTAATTCATTATTCGATTTACGTTTTAAAGTAAGTCTCCACCAAGATTGTACATAATTTGCTTGAGATTCAAATTCATAATACTTTATCCATTTATTATCTAAACTTTCTATAGAAAAATTATTTAAAAACTCAGCTTGCATTGCTTTAAACTGTTCCATACTAAGAGCTTCGCTATCCCAATCATTGAACAAACCGTCAAATTTAGCATCTGCAGTAAAAGCTTCAAAGAAATGATCTAAGTTGCCATATTGTAATGCGTGAATTGCTTTTCTTACAGTATTGATATTAGGATGGTTAGAATATATTGTTCCATCACTTAATTCTTTCCTACTTCTCCAGCTTTCACTAAAAGGGTTTTGATTCATATACAAACGAACGAAGCCAATCTTATTTTCAGGAGTTACAACATATTGTGCGTGTCTTGGCTGACTGAATTTCACACCTGTTTTTCCTCCAACTCCCGACATTACTTCCCAAGCATAAACCCAAGTCATTTTTTTAAAGTTTTCATCTTTATATTCTACAGCGTCAGGATAAGCATTAGCACCACACTTTAAAGAAAAATATCTATTGCTAGTATTCCAATTATTAATATTTTGAATAAATTCTTCTTTGGTAAATGGCTCAGCGTCTTTATTCATTCCATCACCATTTATACCCTTAAAACCATCCGCAATTAAATCATCTAGCTTTTCGAGATCATTTTGGTTAACTGCTGCATACATTTCATTGATGACATTAATAGCCGGATGCTCTTTATAAACATTTCCATTTTTCTTTTTTTGAGCAAATACTATCGTACTTGCTACAATAAGTAACATTGTTAATTTTGTTTTCATTGTCTTTTGTAATATTAGTTGTTAATAAAAAGTGAAAATATAAATTTATTTTATATTATTTATAAAATTAATAGTTTTTTTAAAATTATATTGATGCATTCTAATTACAGCAATGAACTCTTTTGTAGTATCTTTGATTCGTATACCCAATTATTTTTTTAAAAAATTATTCATACAATGTTAAAATTATCAAGTATTTTATTGTGCGTACTTTCAATAAGTCTTCTTGGTTATTCACAAACCAAAAAAACTTCTGTAGAATCATTATATGATATTAAAATAGAGGGTATTGATGGAGAAATTATTGATTTAAATTTATACAAAGGAAAAAAAATATTGTTTGTAAATGTAGCATCTGAATGTGGGTTTACATACCAGTACAGAGGCCTTCAAGAGGTTTACTCTAAATACAAAGAGAAACTAGTCGTTATAGGTTTGCCATGCAATCAGTTTAATGGTCAAGAACCTGGTTCAGAATTAGAAATAAAAACATTTTGTCGTTTGAATTATGATGTAGATTTTCCATTGACTTCAAAAATTAATGTTAAAGGAAAAAATCAACACAGGTTATACCAGTGGTTAACAATGAAAGTCAAAAACGGAAAAAAGAATTCTTCTGTAAGATGGAACTTTCAAAAATATTTGATAGATGAAAAAGGCCAACTCATAGACGTTTTTTATTCATTTACAAAACCTATGAGTAAAAAAATAATTGCTAAATTAAATTAATTTATTGTCATAAAATAATTTAAAAAAAAATTCTATCTACGATTGTTAGTGCCTCTAGAAGTTTTTATATTTTTTAACTTAGGTATTGAGTTATATCTAAAAATTACTTTCAAATAAGCCTACTATTTGGCATAAAAAAACCCACAACTTTTTATATTGTGAGTTTATTAATTTTTTATAAAATCTATTCAACAAGTACTCTTTCATTTACATAAAAAGTTTGAATTTTCCCATCTACAATCAGTGCATCGTGGACTTGATTCACTTTTACCTCTTTCCCGTCAACAACCAAGGTTACGTCATGACCAGAAGTTACGTACTGTTTTAAGACCCCTTCTTTGGTAGTAAATTCATTTGCTATTGAATATTTGGTAACCCATTTTGGGTTATTATCAGCAAACCATTGATTTAAAAATGCAACATGGTCCTTGGTACCAACTATAATCTCACCTCTTGGCCCGTAGGCTTTAAAGTCTTTTTCTGCATTCAATCCTTTGATCGTCTCTATGTCTCTTTCATTATGGGCTTTAATATATTTCTCCCAAATCGCTACTGTTTCCATATTCCCACCAAAAAGGGAAGTTTTGACTCCTTCTGTCTTATCAAATCCAATTTCTTTTGAAGTTTCAACAACTTCTTGATTAGAAATGTTTGCGCACGATATCATAAATAATGATGATAATAATAAAATTGAGTATTTCATTTTAGTTTAGTTTAGTTGCATTGTAATATAAATCTTCTCTTATTATTTTACCTTCTTCATTGAAACTTATCTGACTATGAACCTTCATCGTTTTAATTTCACTGGTTTTCTTATTTTTAAAAGTAAACAAACTCCAGGAAAATACCACACCTCCACTGCCTTCATAGTCTATATAGTCTGGATAACCAACTTCATCAATAGAGATCATTTCAAATTGAGTAAAAACATTCGTTACATTCTGAATGTGCTCTTCAAGAGTTCTATATTCTTTGTCTAATAAATTGCTGTCATAAATTCTTGCATTTGGAGAAAAATCTTGAAAAACTCCTTTTAAATTTCCATGTTCTAGATGATAATAAATTTTTCTAACAACTCCGATATATGGATGATCTTTATAAATAACTCCATTTTTGATTGTCTCTCTTGATAAATTCCATTTTTTCCATGCAGCAGTGTTGTCAGCAAACCAAAATCTTCTTATCTTATTGCTTTCTTTATTAAAGACAAAAATACAGTTGAAGGGTGTTCTAATTTTAAATCCATTGCTTTTATCCCAAGCTATAAATTCCTGAAAAGTTTGAACAAAAGTACCCTCCTTTTTGTACTCTATAGCGTCAGAATATGCACCTCCCATATTTTTTATCGACACATCCACAAAGTTGTTTTTTATAAAAGTAGTTTGCCCAATTAAAGTAGCTAAATCTCCACCTTTGTATGCGGGGTTATTATTCATTGAATTAGCCATTCTAAAATCCTCACTTACAAGACTTTTTAAAGTTTCTAAATCCCCAGTAGTGTATGCTTTTATAAATTGATCTGTAATTTCTATCGCTGGATGTTTGTCATAAATTTTTCCATTGTTGTGCTTTTGAGACATTCCTACAAAAGGAATAAAAATTAAAAGATAAATTAGTTTTTTCATTTTTATATAGTTTAAAATTAATTGTAAATATAAAAATTAATTGCTAAAAACAAGTTTTTAATCAAAAAACATGAATCCTAAAAATCATTTTTATAATGATGTGGATTTTCTCTAATTCCTTTTTTAAATAGTTTTCTTACTGATTTTCTAAAACCATTATCTATCCTTAAAAGTACATCTGTTATTTTTTGAGTAGATCTTCCCCTAAATAATGTAATATGAAAATTGTCATCGGGTAATAATGAAGTTTTGGAAAAATAATAATTAGAAATACAAGCTCTGACATCATCTGTTTTGACTTTATTAACAGCATGCCACGATTTTTGATGTGTAGCCATAACCACCAATCTATTACATTTACTCTCAATTTCAATAGGAGCATGTTCCAAACCATTGTTCCATAACTCTAAATTACCACCGTTTTCTAATTTCCAATTCGGTGAAACGTAGAAAAGTAAATTTAAAACCCTCCAAAGTTTTCGATCTTTATCATGTGAATTATCAATATGCGGCTGTAAAAAATTATTTTTTTTCATTAAAGAAATTCCTCCAGCATATAAGTTTTTATCCGGTAAAATATTTTGTAAACCGCAAATCTCTGAAACAATAGAAACTATTTTTTCTTCTTGAAACGCATAGATTACTTCCTCTAAAAGAGGGTTGTACTTATTCATTTGATATGCTACATATTTATACTCTCTTATATTTTTTTTCAACTCTGAATCTGATAATTTAGGTAAGTTTTGATATATTTGATCAATCAAGTCTTTCGGTAATAAGTTATCAATATAAAAATATCCTATTTCATTTTTACGCTCTGAAAATTGCTTTTTCAGTGCTTCTTTTTCAATTGTTAAACTCTTGAAAATTAAAGATGCTATTTGCTTTCTATGATTCATTTATGATTTTTCTGAGCTCTAAAAATACAACAACTTTTTGTAACATTTTTAGTCTCTTACAGAAACAAAAATATACATTTCGAATAGCTATTCTTATTTAAAAAGTTTTTTTTCTTAATAAATAAGAAGATCTTTTTCTTAAATGATTATTTGTCTATATATTGCAATAAACCTTACTAATTGAAAAAAATTATTATTTCTGTCTCTAACGACCTTACGTCAGATCAACGCGTAGACAAGGTTTGTAATACTCTCCAGAATGCAGGATTTGAGATTTTATTAATTGGCAGGAAACTTCAAAACAGTAAACCTTTAAAAAGAAAGTATGAAACAAAAAGAATATCCCTATTTTTTCATAAGGGTATTTTGTTTTATGCTGAATTAAATCTTCGCTTATTTTTTTTGTTATTATTTCTAAAAAAAAATATATTATTAGCAAATGATTTAGACACATTACTTCCCAATTACACTGTAAGTATGCTCCTTAGAAAAAAACTGGTATTCGATAGTCATGAATTGTTTTCAGAAATCCCCGAGTTAGTTCATCGTCCTTTTGTGAAAAAAATATGGATACATCTAGAAAACCAACTGTTACCAAAATTAAAAAACACCTATACCGTTTGCGATAGTATTGCAAATTATTATGCTGAAAAATATCAAACCAAATTTAATGTTATTCGCAATCTTCCTGTAAAAAAAAATAGTACTTCATTCAGCAAATTGTCATTTGATACTTCTGAAAAAAAAATAATTATTTATCAAGGAGCCTTAAATATGGGTAGAGGTTTGGAGTTTATAATTGATACCATGCCATTTCTTTCCAACTGCATCCTAATCATTGTTGGAACAGGAGACATTGCAAAAAAGTTAAAAAAGATTGTAATAAATAAAAACTTAGAAAAAAAAGTGAAATTCTTAGGCCAACTTCCTCCAAAAAAACTTCAAACAATTACACCTTTAGCGGCTCTTGGAATAAGTTTAGAGGAAGATTTAGGCTTAAACTATAGATATGCTTTGCCTAATAAAATATTTGATTACATACAAGCAGAAGTCCCTATTTTAGTTTCTGATTTGCCAGAAATGAAAAGAATTGTAACCGACTATAAAGTAGGCGAAATTGTTAAAAGCAGAGAGCCAAAAAAAGTAGCAAAACAAATTAAAGAACTGCTAAAAAAAGATTTTTCTAGTGAATTAAAAGTCGGAAAAAAAGCATTAATTTGGGAACATCAAGAAAACGAGTTATTAGCTATTTTCAAAAATTTAAAATAATTATTTTTTATAGAAAATCATATTTATTCATTATGTGCTAATAAAATTTACAATCTCTGAAACTATCCTTTACTTCTGTTCCACCAAATTTGAAATTTATTGCAAATTCTTAAAAAAAATCAGCTATAACGTACCTAAACAGAAAAAAGCGACTAACTTTTAATAGCTAAAAGCTGGCCCTTAATTGTTAATTAATTGACTTTAAGTGTTTTATAAATAAACCTCAAAATAACTTCCCTATTCATTATATCTCTGTTTTAAGGAACACAAATAACTAATTTTCAAGCAATTTAAATAAAAAATCGATGAATATTGAATTGTCTTTTTCTCAAAATATGTTGACAACCTCCCTACAATATTGGAAAAACCCAATAAACTTATATAATTTACAGTCTTTAATAAATTTCCTTCTTTATTGGAAATGAAATTTTGCTGTTCTAAGTAAACAATATTTTCCATTGCTTGTTTTGTTTTTAACACAAAAGTAACATCATCATCGAGACCAAGATGATAAACCTCATTTTTAATATGAACAATTTTATGATTTTCTGCTTTTAAGTGTAACGAAAATAATAAATCCTCTCTTCCATATTTTTTTAGTTTTTCTTCAAACTGTATCCTTTTAAAAACCTCTTTAGAAATTAAAAAATTAGAAGTGAAGAAAAACTTATATGCCTTTTTTTTTCTCTTGCCTAATTTAATTTCCTCATAATTTATACCATATTTATAGCGAAGTAATTTTTTATTTTCATCCGTTTCTATATATTTAATACCTCCACAAAAAACAACACTGTTGTTATTTGTAATTCCCTTTAAATAATTATGAATAAAGTCAGAACTTGATGGCAAAACATCACTATCTAAAAAAAGCATCCACTGATATGATGATTTTTCTGATAGGTAATTTCGAATTGCACTTCTGCCAACATTCTCTTTTAAAGCAATAAAGCTCCCAAATGCTAGGGTATTTATTTCTTGGTTAAACTGATTTAATACAGATTTAGAACCATCATCTATACAAATGATTTCGAATAAAATATTTGAGTCTAGCAATTGTTTATGAAGTTCTTTAACTAAAGAAACAGCATTATAATTGTATGTAGGGATAAGAACTGATAGCATTAAACAAGAACTTTTTGAGCAACTTCAAACATTTCTCCTGCTTCACATTTAAGAGTCTTTTGTTTGAATTTTACAAGTAGTTGGTAATCATGAGTAGCCATTAAAATAGTTTTTCCTGTTTTGTGGATTTCATTTAAAAGTTCCATAACTTCTAGTGAGGTTTTGGGATCTAAATTGCCTGTTGGTTCATCCGCTAAAATTAATTCGGGATCATTTAATAAAGCTCTTGCTATTGCAACTCTTTGCTGCTCTCCTCCAGAAAGTTCAAAGGGTTTTTTATAATGTTGTGTTTTCATACCCACTTTGTTTAAGACTTCCTCAATTTTCTCCTTCATCTCTTTTTTATTTTTCCAACCAGTAGCTTTTAAAACAAATTCTAAATTCTCAAAAACAGTGCTATCATTTAGTAATTTAAAATCTTGAAAAACAACTCCTATTTTTCTTCTTAAAAAGGGTATTTCTTTTTCTTTTATTTTTTTTAAATCGAAATCAACAATGTGACCAATACCTCTCTGCAACTTTAAATCTCCATACAGCGTTTTTATGAAGCTACTTTTCCCACTTCCTGTCTTGCCAATTAAATAATAAAAATCTCCTTTATTCATTGTTAAATTCACTTTAGACAAGACCAAATTATCTCTTTGATAGATGTCGGCATTTTCTAGATATAAAACTGGTTTTTCCATAAAAGTAACTTGTTTTTACAAACTTAAAAGTTTCTACCGATTTTATACTATGATTTACAAACAATTCTTAAATTTGAAATAAAAGTTTGCAGTTTTATCTCCTCTAGTCAAACAAAATTTTAAAATGTTCGTTATTCATTTTAAGTATCAAAAATAAGTATATGAAATTTGCTTTTGTAACAAAACCTTTTTTAACGTATTTTATACTACTAATAGCTAGCATAACCTACAGTCAACAAACTATTGTAGACACCCATATATTAACAAATTATAATGCCGCCTTAAAATTATTTAACTCGAAAGCATATGCTGCTGCTCAGAAAAAATTTGCAGCAATTGTTGAAAAAGAAGTAAATCACCCATCCTTAAAATCTGATGCAACTTATTATGATGCAATCTGCTCTATAAGATTAAATAATCCAGAAGCTGATAAAAAAGTACTCACTTTTATTGAAGAGAACCCTTACAATAATAAAATAAATAAAGCTTTTTTTAATATTGCAAACTATTACTTTGCCAACAAAAAAGCTGCCTATGCCCTGAAATGGTTCCATAAAGTAAATACTGACATTCTCTCGATAAAAGATCGCAAAGAACTCAATTTTAAGATGGGCTACGCATTTTTAGTAACAAAAGACTTAAATTTAGCTAAAAAAAAGTTTCTTCCATTAATCAATGATTCTAAGTATGGAAATGATTCTAGATATTATTACGGTTACATTGCCTATAAATTAGAAGACTATGGAATGGCTGAATCTACCTTAAAGAAGATCGCTGACAACGATTCGTATCGTGCAGAAATCTCATACTATTTATTAGACATTAGTTTTCAATCTGCAAAATTTGAACGCTGTATTAGTATTGGAAAGAAACTTCTTACTTCAGCTAAAAGAAATGAAAAATCCGATATTTCTAAAATAGTTGGAGAAAGCTATTTTAATTTGAAAAAATACAAAGAAGCAATCCCTTTTTTAAAAGATTATACTGGCAAAAAAGGAAAATGGAACAACACTGATTTTTATCAATTAGGATTTGCATATTACAAACAAAACGATTTTGAAAATGCCATTCGCTATTTTAATAAAATTATTGATGAGAAAAATTATGTTTCACAAAATGCATATTCTTATTTGGGTGAATGCTATCTTAATTTAGATAAAAAAACAGAAGCTCTAAATGCATTTAAAACTGCCTCTGAAATGGATTTCAATAAAAACATTAAACAAGATGCTGCATTAAATTATGCCAAGTTGAGTTATGAAGCTGGAAACCCTTTTAAAAGTGTAGCAGAGGTTTTACAAAATTATTTAAAGGCATATCCAAAATCAAAAGCATCTGAAGAGATAAGTACACTAGTGGTTTCATCATTCCTTCATCAACAAGATTATAACGGTGCCTTGGTGTTTTTGAATAAGAAAAAATCTAAAAGAAATAGTGCTTTAATTTCTGAAATTTCTTTTTACAGAGGCGCTCAATTATTTAATGATGATCAATTAGAAGAATCACTGCCTTTTTTTATAGAAGGTAAAAAAGCAACAGAAGCTTCAATTAAAGAACGTGCTCAATATTGGGAAGCTGAAACTTTATACAGATTAAATAAGTACCAAGACGCTTTAACTAAATTTAGCAAGTTAAAAAATGAATTAAATTCAGAAAAAAATGAATTTATTTTAATCGACTATCACATAGGGTATAGCAATTTTAATCTCAAAGATTATAAAAATGCATCAATTGCTTTCAATAATTTTTTAAAAACTGAGGCTAAAGAAAAACAACTTAAGAATGACGCTTTGATTCGTTTAGGGGATTGTTATTTTGCAATGAGAAATTACAAAAAGGCAATTGATACTTATTCTATAGTACTTGAAAAAACTGGCTCTAACTCAGATTATGCTCAGTTTCAAATTGGAATGAGCTATGGGTTTTTAGAAAATAATAAACTAAAAATTGAAGCACTTAGGTATTTGGTGACCAATTTCAAAGACTCTAATCTAATGGATGACTCCCTATTTCAACTCGCCTCAACCTTCACTATCCTTAAAGAAAATAAAGAAGCACATCTCACATATAAACGATTAATAGAAAAATATCCCCACAGCATTTTTATCCCAAAAGCTTATGTCAGACAAGGGCTGTTGTATTATAATGATGATCAGAATGAAAAGGCACTAGAAAAATTCAAGAAAACAACACTTCAGTTTCCCAATTCTCCCGATGCTCTAGAAGCAGTGGCAAACGCAAGAAATATTTATATTGACACGGGTAATCTCAACGAATACATTAGCTGGATTAAAACCTTACATTTTATCAACATTACCAATTCGGATATAGACAATACTTCTTTTGCAATTGCTGAAAAAAAATATTTTGAATCAAAAATAGCAGAAGACATTATAAATCCACTCTTAAAATATATCAAATCTTTTCCTAACGGGATACACCGGTTAAAGGCAAATTATTATTTGGCCGACATCCTCTACAAAGAAAACAAAGTAGACGAAGCTACAGTATATTATAAATTTGTTTTAGAGGAAAAACAAAATGATTTTAGTGAAAATTCACTTTTCAAATTATCACAAATATTTCTCCAAAAAAAAGAATTTAAAAATGCACTTGCCTATCTAAACAGATTAGAAAAAGAGGCATATGCTACAGAAAATGTCTTATTCGCTCAACGTAATTTAATGCAAGTATATTACGAAATAGCGAAGTATAAAACGGCTTTAGAATATGCGAGAAAAATACTTTTAAGAGACAAATTAGATGTTAAATTAGAACATAATGCTAAAATAATAATTGCACGTGCTTCCTTAAAAATTCAAGATTTTCTGACAGCTGAAGAATATTATATTGAGGTAGCAAGAAATGCATCTGGTAAATTAAAAGCTGAAGCTCTTTATTATATTGCATTTTTTAAATACCAACAAAAAGACTTTACCGAATCTAATAAGGATATCCAAAATCTAATTGCAAATTATTCTACTCATAAATATTGGGCTGTAAAAAGTTATATCATAATGGGTAAAAATTATTATGGTTTAAAAGACATATATCAAGCCACTTTTGTATTGGAAAATATCATCAAAAATTTCAAGAAATTTGATGATATTGTGTTGGAAGCAGAAGAAGAATTAAAGAAAATTAAAGAAAACGAAGCTAAAACTAATAATTCTGTGACTCCTTTTAAGAAGAAAGACGAAGAGATAAAGGCTTCCAAAAAAAATAAAATTTGATGAAAAAAATCTTCACATTATTTTTAGTATTTTTTTCTTTTTTAAGTTTCATAGCTCAAAAAAAAGAACAGATTAAAGACACTGTTAAAACAGAAATTGTAAACGTTGTAACTAAATACAACCCTAAAATTGCCAACGCTAAGAAAATTCAAAAAAATCCAACAATAAAACTGCTAGAAAAGAACCAAAAGAAAAAATTGAAATATACTATTTTCCCTGCAACTGTAGCCTCTACTTTTATTCCTAAAAGTGGTATTGTTAAAGGGATTGATGTTGGCATAAAAGAACTTCTTTACAAAAATTACATAGCCGCAGGTTTTGGAAATTACTCCGCTCCCTATTATGAAACTTTTTTACACCAAAATACTCGTTTTAAAAATGAATTTGGTCTTAATGCAAAATACATTGCATCGCAAAATAACATTACAAACTCTGTTTTAAATTCAACTTTTTCAAACTTCAATCTTGGTGCTTTTTACAAAAAACAAGACCGCTTTTTCGATTGGAAAGTGAGCTTCAACTCGGAAAAAAATTCATACAATTGGTATGGCTTACCAGATATTCCTTTGAATAAAGAAACAATTGATTCTATAGACGAAAAACAACTACACAACTATTTTGATTTGGTAGGAGAATTTAATTTTGAGGATTCCTATTTAGATTGGGGAAAAATAAAGACATCCTACTTTACAGACCGTTTCAAAAGCAATGAACTATTTGTGAAATTAGAAACAAAATTAAAACTTCCTTTAACTATCATAAACTCACAATTAAATGATATCTCAGTAAAATCTAGTGTAGAATTTTTAAAAGGTGAATTTAAAAATGGTGATGTAGGTTCTAATAAATATTCGATTACAACAATTGATCTAAACCCTCAGTATAAAATAAACTATAAAAAATTCATTCTCAATGCAGGTATGAAATTTATTGCCTCTTTAGATTCTAAAAACAGTGCAAATAATATTTTTATACTACCTAATTTCTCTATTCAAAGACCCTTAATAAAAAATTATCTTCACTTTAATGCTGGTTTCTCGGGTGATTTACACTCTAACTCGTATAAAGGTTTCACTGAAAAAAACCCGTATGTTTCACCAACACTTTTTATGACTCAAACTTTAGAAAAATCTAATTTCACTATTGGTTTTAATGGAAAAATAATTAATGATCTAAGCTTTCAATTTAGAACTAGTTTTAAGAAAGAAGAAGACAAACCTTTATTTATCAGAAATGACTCAAACTATGATGGAACGAATAGTTCTATTTTAAAAGGGTATGAATACGGAAACTCTTTTATGGTCTATTATGATGATGTCAAAACGACTTCAATATTTTCAGAAATAGAATACGATTATTCAAAAGAAATAACTTTTAGTATTCAAGGAGTTTATAATATTTATACGTTAAAAAACTCTTTAAAAGCATGGAACCTACCAAATATAGAGGCTACTTTTTCAGCAAAATACAGAAATAACAACTGGTTTGCTCTTTCGAATATATTTTATAATAGTGAAAGACAAGATCTTCTTTATGGCGTAACAAATTCATTAGAAACACTACAGTCTTTTGTAGATATTAATGTAAACGGAGGATATCATTTCAATGATAAGTTCACTATTTTTCTAAGACTAAATAATCTTTTAAATTCAAATTACCAACGTTTTGCAAATTTTAATACGCAGGGTTTTCAGGCTTTAGGAGGTGTTACCTATAAGTTTGATTTTTAAATCTTAACAATACAATGAAATAGCAAAGCTCAGTTTATCCTTTTTAATTTTTTGAAAGACTTTAAAATAATCAAAGTATATTCGTTTAAAATTAAAAACAACAAAATGAAATCACTAGTACGCTATTTATTCATATTTATTTTTCTTTCTTGTAACAATAATGATTCTAATTTTGAGCCTCAAACTGAGGCAGATATTATCAAATATATAGAGGACAACAACTTAAATGCAACAAAGAGTGGTTCTGGTTTGTATTATGTTATAAATAATGAAGGAAATGGCACAAGGCCAAAAAGTACTTCTAACGTTACTGTAGCTTACAAAGGGTATCTTTTAGATGGTACTGTTTTTGACCAAAGTAATGATACCGGTATTACTTTTGGATTGAACCGGGTAATTGCCGGATGGTCAGAAGGAATAACGTATTTTAAAGAAGGGGGAGAGGGCATCCTATTAATCCCATCTAATCTTGGATACGGACCAAATGGAAACGGTTCTATACCTGGAGGTGCTGTTTTAGTTTTCGATATAAAACTAATTCGTGTAAATTAAACAAACAAATTTAAAACTCAAAAAAAAGCGAAACTCAATACATTTCGCCTAATTAATTTATGAAATAATTGGTTTTATAAAATCATCAATTTTAGCAATACCATGATTCCCTAAATTCTTAATAAATGCAGAGCCAATAATCGCTCCATTTGCATATTTACATGCAGTAGTAAAAGTAGATTTATCGGAAATACCAAAACCAATGATCAATTTACTTTTTAAATTCATTGCTTTTATTCTTTTAAAATAGTTCATTTGGGTATCAGAAATCTCTACTTTTGCACCAGTTATTGAAGCAGAAGCAACCACGTATATAAAAGCTTTTGTAAAAGAATCTATTTTTTTTATTCTATTGTCTGAAGTATGAGGTGTAATTAAAAATACATTTGTAATCCCATATTTATCAAATAGCTCTTGGTAATGATTTTCAAATTCTACCATTGGTAAATCAGGAATTATCAGCGTATCTATTCCACAATCTACCACTTTTTGACAAAATTTATCTTCACCATATTTTAATAACTGGTTCAAATACCCCATTAAAACTAAAGGTGTTTTATTCGTTCCTTTAAGAGTCATTAGTTGTTCAAAAACAATGTCTAAATTAATTCCGTTTTCTAATGCTTTCTGGCTACTCTCTTGTATTGTTGGTCCGTCTGCCATAGGATCTGAGTAGGGCAAACCAACTTCAATAAAGTCGACTCCATTTTTCGCTAACACCGAAATCACTTTAGTGGTATCCTCTAATTTTGGATATCCACAAGTAAAATAAATAGACAATAAGTTTTTGTCTTTTTTCTGAAATAATTCTTGAATCGAATTCATAGCCTACTCTTCTAAATGTTTGATATAAATTTCTAAATCTTTATCTCCTCTACCCGATAAATTTACTACTACAACTTGATCTTTTTTAAATTTAATTTTTGACAAAACAGCCAAAGCATGTGCTGTTTCTAGAGCAGGAATAATTCCCTCTATTTTTGTCAACTCAAATGCAGCTTCTAAGGCTTCTTTATCAGTCGCATTCATAAAGTTTGCTCTTTTACTTTCGTACAAGAAAGCATGTAACGGTCCAACTCCAGGATAATCAAGGCCTGCAGAGATGGAATACGGCTCTTTAATTTGCCCATATTCATCTTGCATTAAAATGGTTTTACTCCCATGAATGATACCAACTTCTCCTAGTTGAGAAGTGGCAGCACTTTCACCAGATTTCACACCCAAACCTGCTGCTTCAACAGCAATTAATTCTACATTTTCATCATCTAAATAATGATAAAAAGCTCCTGCTGCATTACTACCTCCACCAACACAAGCTATAATTGTATCTGGATTTTCTTTTCCTGTTTTCTCTTTTAGTTGCCATTTCATTTCTTCAGAAATAATAGCTTGCAGACGTGCAACCATATCTGGATGTGGTGCTGGACCAACAACAGAACCTATTAAGTAGAAGGTTTCTGGATGTTGAATCCAATATCTTATGGCTTCATTTGTTGCATCTTTCAATGTTTTAGAACCGCTTGTAGCTGGCACTACTTTTGCTCCCAACATTTTCATTCTAGCAACATTTGGGGCTTGCCGAACAATGTCTTTTTCACCCATAAAAACTGTACATTCCAAGCCCATTAATGCACAGACTGTTGCCGTAGCTACTCCGTGCTGGCCAGCTCCTGTTTCTGCAATAATTTTAGTCTTTCCTAGTTTTTTTGCAATTAAAATTTGACCAACAGTATTGTTTACTTTATGGGCTCCTGTATGATTTAAATCCTCTCGTTTAAGATAAATAGTAGCTCCATATTTTTCAGATAAACGTTTCGCCAAATACAGAGGTGTTGGTCTACCAACATAATCTTTTAACAACGATTTGTATTCAATTTGAAATTCTTCAGATTCAATAATTTGAATATAATTATCTGCTAATTCCTGAACATTTGGATGTAATAATTCTGGAATAAATGCACCTCCAAATTGTCCAAAATATCCGTTTTTGTCTGGGTGAAATTTTGATTTCATATTATAATTTATTTTTGAAGTTTTTTACTTCATTCACATTTTTTAATCCTGGTTCGATTTCAAACTTACTGTTTACGTCTAATGCATAAATTGGCAAATCAGAATTGATCATTTTTTGAACTGCTTCAATATCTTTTAATCCAATACCTCCGCTTAGAAAAAATGGTTTTTCAAAAGGATATTCTTTTAAAACTTGCCAATCAAACTGAACTCCATTTCCTCCTTTTTCTTTTCCTTTTGTATCAAATAAGAAATAATCTACAAGGTCTAAAAAAGGAGTTAAAAGATCAAAATCAAATGTATCTTTTATACCGAATACTTTGATAATTTCAACTTTTTCATCAGCAATGAAATGTCTGTTTTTTTTCTTCTTCTGTTGTTTGTTTTCTTCAATAAACAGGGCCCTTCTTTGAGCTAATTGAATTTGCAATTCTTTGACATATTCTACAGACTCATCTCCATGCAATTGTATTGCATCTAACTGATACTCCTCAACTAAAGAAATTACAATTTCTATATGCTCATTTACAAAAACACCCGTTTTTTTTATCGATCTTGGTAGTTCTGGAATAATACCCTCAAAATTTCTTTTGGATTTTTCATAGAAAATAAACCCTAAATAATCAGGTTGTAAATCTGCAACTTGTTGCACATTTTCTATAAACTTCATTCCACAAACTTTCAATTTCATAGTTATCTAATTTGGTTGATAAAAGCTTGACAAGCTTCACCTGGATTTTCTTGGTTCATAAAATTTTCTCCTATTAAAAATCCTTGAAATCCATATTCCTTTAACCCTGAAATAATTCTTGGATCAGAAATACCGCTTTCAGAAATTTTTAAACAAGTAGTTGGAATTTGGCTTGCTAATTTAATAGAGTGCTCTAAATCAACCTCAAAAGTCTTTAAATTTCTGTTGTTGATTCCTATAATTTTATCATCTAAATCATTAATTTTATTAAGATCTTGCTGTGTATGAACTTCATATAGAACTTCCATGCCTAGATCGGTTGCCAACTGACCATAATTTTTCAATTCCTTCTCAGTCAAACAAGCGGCTATTAATAAAATTACATCAGCTCCAATTGCTTTGGCTTCAACAATTTGAAATCCATCAACAATAAAATCTTTTCTAAGAATAGGTTTTTGTTGATTGATACATCTTGCCTCCATTAAATCTGCCATTGTCCCTCCAAAAAAAGAGGTATCTGTTAATATCGATTGAGCCGCAACGTTCGCATCTAAATATCCATTAGTAACGTCTGCAATTGTTGCTTTGTCATTTATGATCCCTTTAGAGGGTGATTGACGTTTGAACTCGGCTATAATTCCTGTAGAACCGACTTCTAACAATGACTTTTTTAATGAAAAAACGGTTCTTCCAAAACTCGGACTTTCAACTAATTTCTTCACAGGAACTTCTGCCTTTATCTTCGCAATTTCCTTCTTTTTAAATGCTATTATTTTTTCTAAAATTGTCATATAATGACTTTTGTATATTATTATTATTTTTCATTTTAAATACGTACTAATTTCTCTAAAGTTTGTTTTGCTTTTAAACCAAAAAGCGAATCTTTTGCTTGTGAAAAAGCAGTTTCAAAACTTTTTGTTTCATCTATAATTTTTAGGGCAAAAGCAGCATTTGTTAACACCACATTATTCTGCGCTTCTGTTCCATTTCCCTCTATAATTGTTTTAAAAATTTTAGCAGCATCTGAAACTGAATTCCCTCCAAAAATTTCTGATTGTTGAATTCTTTTTTGACCTAAATCTTCCGGATTCACTATCTGTTCTCCGTTTTTAGTAAATAATTTAAATCCGCTTGTTAATGAGATTTCGTCATAACCGTCTAGTGCATGAATAATACCATAGTTAATATCTTGTTCTTGCAAAATATAATTATACAAACGGGCAATTTCTAAATTAAAAGTTCCTAATAATTGGTTTTTTGGCGAACTTGGGTTTACCAACGGTCCTAGCATATTAAAAAATGTTTTTAATGCCAACGCCTTTCTCGTGGGTCCAACAGCTTTCATTGCTGGATGAAATTTTGGGGCATGTAAAAAGCAAATATTTGCGTTTTCTAAATGTGCTCTCAAAGTACTTTCGTCGTTGGTAAATTGGTAGCCAAAACTAGCCAACATATCTGAAGAACCAGATTGCGAAGACACAGAATAATTGCCATGTTTTGCAACTTTTTGTCCGGTTCCCGCAACAATGAAAGAAGTTATTGTAGAAATGTTAAATGTATCTTTTCCATCTCCTCCTGTACCCACAATATCAATGGTATTGTAATCTGATAAATCTATTTTTATGGAGAGCTCTTTTAAAGCATCTCTAAAACCAGAAAGTTCATCAACCGTAATTGGGCGCATCATAAAAACGGTCATAAATGAAGCCAAATGAGCATCATTATATTTCTCTGAAGCAATATCAATTAAAACTTTTTTTGCTTCTGATCTCGATAATTTTTCGTGATTATACAGCCTATTTAAAATTGCTTTCATATTGAATTTGCATTGATAAAATTAGTAACTAATTGCTCTCCAACATCCGTTAATATAGATTCTGGATGAAATTGAACTGCTGAAATTGGAAATATTGAATGTTCAATTGCTTGGATTAATCCATCTTCATCTCTTGCTGTTACTTTTAATTCTTGTGGAAATCCCTCATCTGTTGCCGCCCAAGAATGGTAACGTGCTGCTAAAAAACTTTTAGAAACCTCTTTGAATATAGTTGCACTGGGATCCGTTACAATCATTTCTGTAGCCACACCATGAAAAACATCCTCTAAATTGATGATTTTCCCACCAAAAACCTCTGTAATAGCTTGTAACCCCAAACAAACTCCAAAAATTGGTTTTATTCCTGCATATCTTTTAATCACTGCTTTTAAAATACCTGCTTCATCTGGTATACCAGGCCCTGGAGACAGCATTATCATATCATAATAATTGACCTCTTCAACAGTAATCTCATTGTTTCTAAAAACCGAAGGAAAATTCCCTGTAATTTTCTCAACCATATGAACTAGATTGTAGGTAAACGAATCGTAATTATCTAAAATTAATATTTTCATACTAAATGTTTTCTGCTAAAATCAACGCCTTATTTAACGCTGCTAACTTGTTATTTACTTCCTGTAATTCTTTTTCTTCATCAGAATGAATGACTATTCCTGCTCCTGCTTGGTAATACAAAACATTATTTTTACTAACAAAAGACCGAATTGCAATTGCCAAATTAACGGAACCATCCAATCCAATGATTCCTACTGCACCTCCATAAAATCCACGAGATTGATTTTCATACAAATCAATCAATTGCATGGCTTTGTATTTTGGAGCTCCACTTAGGGTTCCTGCAGGAAAAGTATCGCCAACAATTTCTATAGGGCTGCCTTTTAATTGTCCAGAAACGGTTGATACCAAATGAATAACATGACTAAAATATTGTACTTCTTTAAAAACATCAACAGTTACATTATCTGCATGTTTACTCAAATCATTTCGAGCTAAATCAACCAACATCACATGTTCAGCAGTTTCTTTTTTATCGGCTGATAATTTTTTACCTAATTTAAGATCTTCTGCCATGTCTCCAGTTCTCCTAAAAGTTCCCGCAATTGGATTAATAATGGCTTTCCCTTCAGAAATTTTAATTTGTGCCTCAGGAGAAGATCCCATCAGCTTAAAAGAACCATAATCAAAATAAAATAAATATGGCGAAGGGTTTATAGAACGAAGCGCTCTGTAAACATTGAATTCATCCCCCTTAAATTTTTGTTGAAATTGTCGCGATAACACCAATTGAAAAACATCCCCTCGCTTACAATGTGATTTTGCTTTTACAACATACTCTTTAAAATCTTCGTTGGTGCAATTAGAAGTCTCCTCTCCTGTAATTTCAAATTTTTGAGTATTGAATGACTGAGAGTCTATGATGGTTTGAATTTCTTTAATACGCGAAGCTGTTCCTTCTTCAATATTTTCTATCAACGTCATTTCGTCATTAAAATGATTAATAGCAATGATAAATCTGTAAAAACTATACTGCATCAAAGGAATTTCTGAGGGAGAAGCATCTACATGTAACGCTATATTTTCAAAATACTGAACAGCATCATAAGTTGTATATCCATATAATCCATTAAATGATTTTAATTCAGCCGAACATGCTAAATCAATTGATTGGCTGTAACTTTCAAAAATAGCATTAAAATTTCTTCCAATTTTTTGATTTTTTAGCTCTACTCCTTTGTGAGAAAAACTTAAATGATGATTTTCTGCTTTAATAGTTACCACAGGATCAATAGCTATAAAAGAAAAACTTTCTTCTTTACTATGATAGTCCGAACTCTCTAATAACAATGTATTTGCGAATGTGTCTCTAAAACGCAAGTACAAACCTACAGGTGTAACTGTATCTGCTATTTTAGTTTTATGAATAGTTTTAAACTTTATTTTTTTCATTTTTCGCTAAAAATTAATATCGTTTTTTTTATTTGTTAATAACAAATCTCAACAAAAAAAAGGCTTATCGTGAGATAAGCCTTTTTTAGTATATTTTATACATATAGGTTTCTTCTCACTTATTAAATAAGAGAGCTCCACCACCAAGTAATAATTGTATTATTTTTCATAATTATGGTACAAAAATAAGATAGATTTTTGATTAAACAAATTTTATCTTAAACTTTTATCTCATAATCTTTACATTCATCTCTTCAACTTTTTTGTCTGAGAGTAGAGAAGGTGCATTAAATAATAAATCTTCTGAAGTTCCTGTTTTTGGGAACGCCATTACTTCTCTGATAGATGCTTTCTTTTCTAATATCATCATTAAACGATCTACCCCCCAAGCAATTCCTCCATGAGGTGGAGCTCCATATTGAAATGCTTTGTACATGGTTCCAACACTTTTCATCATTTCTTCTTTAGAATAGCCCATATTTTTATAGGTTGCTTCTAATATTTCTGCTTTGTGAGCTCGAACTGAGCCTCCACCAATCTCGAAACCATTCAAAATTAAATCGTATTGTTGAGCAATAATAGTTCCAATTACTTCTCCCTGCCCATGCATATGTTTTTCTAAATCATAGATCGCTGGCATTGAAAATGGATTGTGTGTAAACGTCCATCTTCCTTCCTCTGTCTTTTCAAACATTGGAAAATCGACTACCCAAGCCGGACACAATTCTTTTGGGTTGATGAGTTTTAAAATACGCCCCATCTCTTGACGGACAGCATCTAAAGCTTTATTTGCTATTGTATAATTTGCAGCGGAGAAAAAGACAATATCTCCAATTTTCGCTGCTGTTGCTTTTATAATATTAGCAGCAATCTCTTCCCCTAAGAATTTAATAATTGGCGATTGTAGATCATGTTCATTGACAATGATGTATGCCAACCCCCCTAGACCATTTTGTTGCGCAATTGCCGTTAAATTTTCAATCTGGCCTTTAGACATTCTTTTATTTCCCTGCTCTTTAGCTGAAACTTTGATACATTTTACAATTCCACCTTCTTCTATTGGTTTGCTAAAAACTTGAAAAGTAGTATCTTTTACAATATCAGTAATATCTTGCATTTGCAAGCCATATCGTAAATCTGGTCTATCACAACCATACTTGTCCATGGCTTCTTTATAAGTAATCACTTCAAAAGGATGTAAAATCCATTTTTTGCCATAGATTTTCCTCACAACTTCATTAAACATTTTGGTGTTTAAATCAATAATTTGCTGCATGCTAGCATAGGACATTTCGATGTCTAACTGTGTAAATTCTGGTTGACGATCACCACGTGAATCTTCGTCTCTGAAACAACGCGCAATTTGAAAATATTTCTCAAATCCACCGACCATTAACATTTGTTTGAACTGCTGAGGAGCTTGAGGAAGTGTGTAAAAAGAACCCGCTTGTTTTCTTGTAGGAACAATAAACTCTCTTGCCCCTTCATCTGTACCAGCTGTTAAAATTGGCGTTTCAATTTCTATAAATTGTTCTTCATCTAGGATATCTCGTAAAAGCTTAATGACTTTATGACGATTTACAATTGCTTTTCGAACATCCTCGTTTCTGTGATCTAAAAACTTGTATTGAAAACGAACATTTTCATTTGTTTTAGTCGCTCTTTTTATTTCAAAAGGAAGTGTTTTAGATAAGTTTAAAATTTCTAAAGTAGCTGTTTCTAGCTCAAGTGTACCTGTTCTTAAACTTGAATTGTAATCATCTGCATTTCTTTGAACTACAGAACCAGTTACCATGATTACCGTTTCTGGTTTTAGCTTTACCAATTCGTCTAAATTAGGAAATGTTTCTCTGCTTAAGCGTACCTGAAAAACTTGATTACTTGAGTCTCGTAAATCAATAAAAATTAATTCTCCATGATCACGAACACTCGCCACCCAACCAGATAAAGTAACCTCAGCACTTATCGATTTTTCTGATAATTGAGATATCGTGTGTGTCCTATATTCTTCTTTTATTACAATCGGAATTTGAGGTAAAATTTCTTCTTCTACTTTGCTTTTTTGTTTTTCGTTTTTGGTCGCTTTTGCTTTCGTATTTGGTTCATTTCCGTGGACTTGAGAAGCTCTAGCAAGATTGTTTAGAATTTCTTGTCGGATGACTTTCCCTGAAGCACCTTTTCCAATGATAGCAATTACTTTTCCGACAAGAATACCTGCCTTACCTTGGTTCCCTGCTTTAATGTCGTTTGCAATTACTTCATTGTTAGAAATTACTTTTTGAACCGCCTGTCTAATTTTATCTTCAGAGATTGCATTCTGTTCAAAGTATTTTTTATAATCAAAAGTACTGTCTTTCAAATATGATCGTATTCCACTTTGAACCAAAACTGAAGTGATTTTTTCCTCTTTAAATAATTGGAAAATTTCTGTTAACTTAGTCACATTATGAATACTTTCATATTGATCTGCACCAATCGTATTTACCAAAGTTTTAGCAACAAAAGAAGCATCTTTAATAACATTATGAATTGCTACAAAAGTTTTAGAGCGCAATGTATCTGCCGTAAAAAACTTTGCATCTTGAGGCAATACCCCACCTTTAATTAAAATAGATTCAACTGCAAAAGGCAATGAGCTTAAATCCACATCAATACTTTCTACAACTTGTTTGATATTTACAAATGGTAAATCTGGTTCTGAAATAAATCTATAATCCGCTTCAAACTCCTTTGTTCGCATTGTTTTGGTTTGCTTTAAATCTGCATCCCATAAAACTGTAGTTTGTGTTGGTCTAAATTCTTTATGTTCTAGAAAATAATTCAGTTGCTTTTCAATTTCCTCTTTTAAAGCATCGACCATGAACTTAAAAGAATTCAAGTTTTTAATCTCGGTTCGAGGATTTAAATTACGACTATGCTTTTTTCGGAGTGATACAGACACATCAGACTTAAACTCTCCTTTTTCTAGATTTGCTTCAGATATTTTTAAATTCTGAACAATTCTTTGAATGTACTGCGCATAAGTTGAAGCATCTTCAATATGACGGATACAAGGTTCTGTTACAATTTCAATTAATGGAACTCCTGCCTTATTAAAATCAACCAAAGAAACTTTCTTTTCATGCAGCAATTTAGCAGCATCTTCTTCAATATGAACTTGAGTTAGATTGACTGTAAATTGAGAACCATCATTTCTAAAACATGAAACTTGTCCGTCTGGGATTACAGGATTGTGAAACTGTGTAATTTGAATATTCTTTGGGTTGTCTGGATACTCATAATGCTTTCTATCCCAAGAAATCACTTCATTTGAAAAAGTAGATTTTACTGCTTTTCCAAAATAGATAGCCTTCTTAATTGCTTCTTTATTAATAGACGGCAATACTCCCATTTGACCAGTACAAACTGAACAAATATGTTGATTTGGCTCTTCTGTTTCTTCACTTGCACAAGAACAAAACAACTTGGTTTTGGTATTTAACCGAACGTGTGTTTCTAAACCAATGACCAACTCTAAGTCGTGCTTTTTTATCAGCTCATTTAATTGTTTCAGTTCCATTATATGATATCTTTTAAGAAGTTAGCAAACTTAAAAACGAGTTCATCATTATTTTTTGCTGCTGTAATTTGTAGTCCTGTTTCAGTTCCTTTAGGCATTGTTAAAGTTGGTAATTGTCCCAAGCTAAAACCTACTGTATATGCATCTGACAAATACATTGCCAAAGGATCTTTTAAACTATCTCCAATTGCTGGAGGTAGGTTGGGTGTTACAGGTGATAAAATGACATCAACTTCCATAAAATCTTTTTTAAAATTTTCAGCAATCTGATCTCTTAAACTTAATCCTTTTAAATAAATTTCATCAGAAAAACCTTGAGATAACACTTGATTTCCACCAACAATTCTTCGCTTGGTTTCTTCGGAAAAATTTTCCGACCGTGTAATTGAATAGGTTTCTTTTAAATTCTCTCCTTCTATTCTATTTCCATAATTTGTACCATCTAATCTTGACAAATTTGAGGCAGTTTCTGCCATTGCTAAAGTATAATAAGTAGAAACTAAGGTGTCTAACTCAAAAAAATCGAGTGCTTTAACTTGAATTCCTTTGGACTTTATTTTTTCTATTGATGCTAAAAAATCAGATTTTATTTGAGTATCAATAGCATCACTTTCTAGAAAGTTTTTAAAATATCCAACTGTTTTTATAGCATCAGAATTTAAAATTGCTTCTTCTAAAATTTTTTCAGAATGGTATGTAGTTTGATCTTTTAAATCTTTTCCACTGATTGTATTTAAAACGATTCTTGCATCTTCTATCGATTTTGTAATGGGTCCAACACAATCTGTTGAAGAAGCATATGCCATTAATCCAAATCGTGAAATTCTACCATAAGTTGGTTTAAAACCATAAACATTATTGTAGCCTGCAGGTTGTCTAATTGACCCTCCTGTATCCCCTCCAATTGAAAAAACAGTATAATCTTTTGATACATTCACAGCAGATCCTCCACTAGAACCTCCACCAACAAGAGTTGGATTTACAGCATTTTTTACAGCTCCAAAAATAGTATTTTCTGATGAGGAACCGTGACCAAAACTATCACAATTTTCTTTTACTAACGGAATCGCTCCGGCATCTAATAATTTTTGAATTGCAGTTGCAGTATAGGAAGATTTGTAATTTTTAAGCAAATCTGAACTTGCTGAAGTATATGTTCCCTGAAGCATATATACATCTTTAATTCCAAAAGGGATTCCTTCTAACAATCCTATTTCTTGGCCACTTTTAATTTTAGCATCTACTTTTGAGGCAGATTCTAAGGCTGAAGCTTCTAGGAGTGAATTAACAGTAACATGAGTATTCAATTTTAATAATTCTAGTCTTTCTTGTACTAACTGTGTACAAGTAATTTCTTTGTTTATCAATTGCTGGTGAATGGTACGTATTTGAGATTCCATAACTATTCTTCAATCACTTTAGAAACCACCAAATACCCCTTTTTTTCTCTCGGAAAGTTTTCTATGATGATTTGTTTTTCAATTTTAGGACTATGAAAAACAACATCTTCCCTTAAATCATCTAAGAATACTGCGTTATTATGATTTTGATTAAAAGAATTATTTGTTGTATTGGCATTTTTAATTACTTCAAATAACGAATTCACAGATTCTGACGGCTGCGCACCTTTAATACTTGACAATACGTCCACTGTCATAATTTTACTCATCTCTTTTAATTTTAGATTTAAAAAAAAACCTTCCAAAATTGGAAGGTTTTATATATTTCTAAACAACAACCTTCCTATCCTAACAAATTAGGATTATTGAAATTACGATTATTGTTATTTATTATCATGGTTGCTAAATTATAACACAAAGATAAGTAGAATAAATGGGACAAAAAGTTCTTTTTAAACTTTTTACAAAGCCTTTGCGGTATTTATAAAATTTTGATAATTAATTACACATACATTAAAATAAACTCACAAAGAAAAAGATTCATTAAAAATTCAATGATTCTCAAAATAAAAAAAATAGTTAATTCCAAAAAAATTATTGATATAATTCGGTGAAACTAGACTTATTTTACTCAAACAATTCCAATTCAAGAATAAAAAACGAAAGCTTTAAGCTGTTTTAAAAAAGTTATAATTTAAAAATGCATTAAAAAAAAATACAATTAATTTTAAGGCTATTTTTAGGGTGTTTAAGGCATTTTTAAGAAATCAACAAATGTTCATAATTTTAACGTAAAATCTCTAAAAAGCTTTTAAATACTTTCTAAAAATCGTAAATTTGAGAAACATAATTCAGTTCAATTAAGTTACGATTTATCAACTAAAAATATAATTCACTTTTACAATGAGCGAAGAAAACAAAAAAAATTATGATGCCTCCAGTATTCAGGCATTGGAAGGAATGGAACATGTTAGAATGCGTCCTTCGATGTATATTGGAGACGTAGGAATTCGGGGTTTACATCATTTAGTATATGAAGTTGTAGACAATTCTATTGACGAGGCAATGGGAGGTTATTGTGATACTATAAATATTACCATTAACGAAGATAATTCAATTACCACCAAAGATAACGGTCGAGGAATACCTGTTGGAATTCATAAAAAAGAAGGTGTTTCTGCATTGCAGGTTGTAATGACGAAAATTGGTGCTGGTGGAAAGTTTGATAAAGATTCTTACAAAGTTTCTGGTGGGCTTCACGGTGTTGGTGTTTCTTGTGTAAATGCATTATCACAACACTTAACAGCAACCGTTCATAAAGAAGGGAAAGTATGGCAACAAGAATACTCTGAAGGAAAATCTTTATACCCAGTAAAAACGATTGGAGATACTGATTTCACAGGAACTATCGTTACTTTTTTACCCGACAAAACAATATTTGCACAAACTACAGAATACAATTACGATACCCTAGCAACTCGTATGCGAGAATTGTCCTATCTTAACAAAGGGATTACAATCACCTTAACAGATAGAAGAACAACTGATGACGAAGGGAATTTTACAACTGAAACTTTTCACAGTGATGAAGGATTGCCAGAATTTATCAAATACCTAGATTCTACTCGTGAGCAACTAACAGCGAATGTGATTTCTATGGAAGGTGAGAAAAACGGAATACCTGTTGAAGTTGCCATGGTATACAATACCTCCTATTCAGAAAATTTACATTCTTACGTAAACAACATCAATACGCACGAAGGAGGAACTCATTTATCTGGATTTAGGAGAGGTTTAACACATACTCTAAAAAAATATGCTGATGAATCTGGATTGCTTAAGAATGTTAAATTCGAAATTGCAGGTGATGACTTTAGAGAAGGTCTAACAGCCATTATTTCTGTTAAAGTTGCCGAGCCTCAATTTGAAGGACAAACCAAAACAAAATTGGGAAATAGAGAAGTATCTTCCGCGGTATCTCAAGCAGTTTCTGAAATGCTAACGGACTACCTAGAAGAAAATCCTAATGACGCCAAAACCATTGTCCAAAAAGTAATATTAGCAGCCACAGCCAGACATGCTGCTCGTAAAGCTCGTGAAATGGTTCAACGTAAGACTGTAATGTCTATTGGTGGCTTACCTGGAAAATTATCTGATTGTTCAGAAACGGATCCAGCTCAATGTGAAATTTTCCTGGTTGAGGGAGATTCTGCTGGTGGAACAGCAAAACAAGGTAGAGATCGTAATTTTCAGGCAATTCTTCCGCTTAGAGGAAAGATTTTAAATGTTGAAAAGGCAATGCAACATAAAGTTTTTGAAAATGAAGAAATCAAAAATATGTTTACTGCCCTAGGAATTTCGATTGGAACTGAAGAAGATCCAAGAGCTTTAAATCTATCAAAAGTACGTTATCATAAAGTTGTGATCATGTGTGATGCCGATGTAGACGGTTCTCACATTGCTACATTAATATTGACCTTTTTCTTCAGATACATGAGAGAAATGGTTGAACAAGGATATATTTACATTGCAACGCCTCCTCTATATTTAGTTAAAAAAGGACAAAAAAGAGAATATGCATGGGACGATGATCAACGAGATTTAATTGCTCAAAAGCTTGGAGGAAGTGTAACTATTCAAAGATACAAAGGTCTTGGAGAGATGAACGCTGAACAACTTTGGGACACCACAATGAACCCTGAATTTAGAACTTTACGTAAAGTTGTAATTGACAATGCAACTGAAGCTGACAGAGTTTTTTCTATGCTAATGGGAGATGAAGTACCACCTCGTAGAGACTTTATTGAAAGAAATGCAAAGTACGCTAACATAGACGCATAATATACATAATTATAATGCATAAAGTATACATCTTAATCATAGATATAGATGTGTACTTTTTTAACTTAGTTCTTTAGTTTAATTAACTTAAAACCAAAAAAAATGAAAAAGATTATAACACCATTAGTATTATTTGCTTTAAGTTTTAACACAAAAGCACAAAATGGCATAGAAAATATCCTTTTTGCAGATATTTCAGATGCAAACAAATTAACTTTAGAATATACAAGGCCAGCAGCAGAAGGTTTTATATTTGGCATGAGTAATGGGTGGTATCACACAGCAAAAGTTCATAAAACTTTAGGGTTCGATATTACTATTGGGGCCAACATCTCATCAGCACCTTCATCTAGAGAAATGTTTGATGTGAATGCACTTGGTCTTTCCAACAAAATAACTCAAAATCCAAATACCTCCCCTACTGTATTAGCCAGTGAAAATGCAGATTACAATGCTTTTCAAGTTACCATACCAGCAAATTCAGATCCTACTATCAACGGAGGGAATCACCCAGAATTAACAAGGAGATTTACCATGCCAGATGGTCTTGGAGATGATTTACCTTTAAATGGTATTCCAACTCCAACTGTTCAAGTTAGTGTCGGTTTGCCCTCAAATTTTGAAGCAACTGTTCGTTTTATTCCAGAAATTGGAGATGACACAAGTGGTCAACTTTTTGGGTTAGGGGTCAAAAAAGAAATTACAAATTGGTTTGGACCAGTGGATAAAACTCCTTTACATATTTCTTTAATGGCAGCTTATACAAATATGTCCATTACAAGCAAAATAGACAATCCTTCAGGAAATGACATCAATATTACAAATGGAGTTAGTGAACTAGACTTAAGTTCATATACAGTTCAAGCTTTAGCTTCTTTAAATTTACCTTTTGTAAGTATTTATGGAGGACTTGGTTTTATAAAGGGATCTTCATCTTTAAATTTAAGGGGAAATTATGAATTACAATATGAAAACAACATAAGCTCTTTCAGCAAAGAATTAAATGATCCTCTTAACCTTGATTATGATGTTAGTGGTTTTACCTCTACTATTGGAGCAAGATTTAGTTTAGGATTCTTTAAAATTTTCGGAAGCTACTCATTGCAAGAATACAATACTTTTTCAGCAGGTATTGCCGTTAGTGTCAGATAATAAAGTTATGAAATTTTAACAAAAAAAGACATCTCGTTGAGATGTCTTTTTTTTATGATATATATGATATTAAAATATTTTATAAATCGTATTTTTGCGAAAGAATTTTATCATAAAAACTTAAAAAAATAAATCATTATGAAAGTAACAGTAGTAGGTGCTGGTGCAGTTGGCGCAAGTTGTGCAGAGTATATCGCAATTAAAGACTTCGCTTCAGAAGTTGTTTTATTAGACATTAAAGAAGGCTATGCTGAGGGAAAAGCAATGGACTTAATGCAAACCGCTTCTTTAAATGGATTTGATACTAAAATTACCGGAAGTACAAATGATTATGCAAAAACAGCCAATTCAAACATTTGTGTAATTACATCTGGAATTCCCCGTAAACCTGGAATGACTCGTGAGGAATTAATTGGTATAAATGCAGGAATTGTAAAAACGGTCTCCTCTAACTTGATAAAACATTCTCCAAATACCATCATTATTGTTGTTTCCAATCCAATGGATACGATGACTTATTTAGTTCATAAAACTACAGGTTTACCTAAAAATAGAATTATTGGAATGGGTGGCGCTTTAGACTCTGCACGTTTTAAATACAGACTAGCAGAGGCTTTAGAAGCTCCTATTTCTGATGTTGACGGAATGGTTATTGGCGGTCACTCTGACAAAGGAATGGTTCCTTTAACAAGGTTAGCCACACGAAATTCAGTACCCGTTTCAGAATTTATTTCCGAAGAAAGATTAGAACAAGTTTTGCAAGACACCAAAGTTGGTGGCGCAACCTTAACTGGCTTACTCGGAACCTCTGCATGGTATGCTCCAGGAGCGGCAGTTAGCGGACTCGTTCAAGCAATCGCTTGTGATCAAAAAAAGATCTATCCTTGCGCTGTTTTATTAGAAGGTCAATACGGTTTGAATGATTTATGTATAGGCGTTCCCGTTGTTTTAGGTAAAAACGGAATTGAAAGCATTGTCGAAATTAATTTAAATGATGCTGAAAAAGCTCATATGCAAGAATCTGCTGCTGGAGTTTCTAAAACGAATGGATTGTTAGAATTATAAATCCTATCAATAATTATTAAAATTAAAACCAGCCAGACGGCTGGTTTTTTTTTTGTGAAATTTTAGTTAATGTTCCATTTTTTTTATTAGAATTTAAAAATACACGTTGCCATATCTAACTCTTTTAATAAAACATTTTCACGACCATTTAAAGGAAAAGGAAATTATTACTTTGTATTTATTTTTTTATAAATCGCATTCATCCACTTTAAATTTTAAAAAATATTTTAATATTGAAAAGTATTTTAACTTGTGATTTTTTTTACAAAAAGTAGATATATCATATTTACAATTTAAAGATCATTATTTCATCAAATTCGGCAATAAAATAGAATCAATTTTAAGAATTGATAAAATATGTAATTTTAGAAGTAAAAAAAAGACCTAAACACAATCACAAATATGATAAAATAATTGTTTAGACTACTTTGAAATACTATATTTGCTCGTTTTAAAAAAAAGAAGTCGTCATAAACCAAAGAACATGCAAAACAAAGGACTTATTAAATTATTCGCAATCCTTTTTGGATTAGTGAGTTTGTATCAATTATCATTTACATTTTTAGCAAATAAAGTTGAAGATGATGCCAAAACCTATGCTCAAAATAAAGGAACTGATTCTGATGTTAGACAAAAAGCAGCTTTTGAAAGAAAGTATTTAGATAGTGTTGCCAACAAAGAGATACTTGATATAGGCGTAACAAAATATAGTTACAATGATGTGAAAGACAAAGAGATGAATCTTGGTCTAGATCTAAAAGGTGGTATCAACGCTATTTTACAAGTATCAGTAAAAGAAGTATTAAAGAGTTTATCTAATGATTCTAAAAATATTGTTTTCAACCAAGCTTTAAATGCTGCTGCAGAAGCTCAGAAAAATGATAATGCAAATTATTTAGATTTATTTTTTGAGGAATTCGAAAAAATTGCAGGTGATACCAAACTTAGTGACCCTTCTATTTTTGGAACAAAAGCGCTAAGTGAAAAAATCTCTTTTAATGAAGAAAATAGTACTGTTAAAGAAACGCTTCAAAAAGAAATCAACAGCTCTATTGGTACTGCTTTTGAAGTATTAAGAAGTAGAATTGATAAGTTCGGTGTAACACAACCCAATATTCAAAGAATTGGAAACTCTGGTAGAATTCAAATTGAATTGCCTGGTGCAAAAGATATTGAACGTGTTACAAAATTAATTACCAGCAAAGCTGAATTACAATTCTGGGAAGTATATACCAATGCTGAAGTGCAGGGGTATTTCTTTGAAGCCAATGGAAAAGTAGCTGAATTACTAAAAGACAGCACGATCATAGAGAAAGCTGAAGATGCTCCTGAAAAAGACGACATTGATGATCTACTTGGCGAAACTAAAGACTCTACCAATGTCAATCAAAAAAATCTTTTTACTTATTTATTTCCTAATGTAGCACAATCTCAACAACAAATGAGCTCTCTAGTTGCTCAAGCTAAAGTCATAGATACCGCTACTGTTAATGAATTATTAAAAAGAAAAGAGATTAAAGCTCTATTACCTAAAGAATTAAAATACGTTAAATTTTTATGGGATTACAAATCGAATAAAGGTACTGACGGTTCTGACTTAATTAATTTATATGCTATTAAAGGGAGTAGAAATGGTAAAGCTACTATTGAAGGTGATGTTATTTTAGATGCAGCTCAAGTGTTTGACCAATTGAACAAGCCTGAAGTAAGCATGACAATGAATAGTTCTGGAACAAAACAGTGGGCTAAAATGACTACTGAAAACCAGGGGAAATTTGTCGCTGTTGTTTTAGACAACTATGTATATACTGCTCCTTCTGTAAATACACCTATCACTGGCGGTAGAACATCTATCTCTGGCGGAAGCATGACCATCACTGAAGCAGAAGATATTTCTACAGTTTTAAAAGCAGGAAAACTACCAGCTGCTGCAAGAATTATTCAAATAGAAGTAGTTGGGCCTTCTCTAGGACAAGAAGCTATTGATGCAAGTTTTCTTTCTTTTGGTTTAGCGATCATCTTAGTATTGCTTTGGATGATTTTATACTATGGGAAAGCAGGATTATATGCTGATGTTGCCTTAATCGTAAACATTTTATTTCTCTTCGGAATTTTAGCATCATTCAATGCTGTGTTAACATTACCTGGTATTGCAGGAATTATCCTAACCATCGGTATGTCTGTAGATGCAAACGTAATTATCTTCGAAAGAATTAAAGAAGGAATCTCTAAAAGTAAAGGATTGAAACAATCTATAGAAGAAGGATTCTCTGTAAAGGGAGCTTTATCTGCAATTATAGATGCAAACATTACAACTTTGTTGACTGGTATTATTTTATATGTTTTTGGAACAGGGCCAATTAAAGGATTCGCATTAACATTAATGATTGGTATAGCAACGTCATTATTCACTGCTGTGTTTATTACACGAATATTAATTGATAGAGCTGTTAATAAAGGAGCAAACCTAACATTTAATACAACAATCTCTAAAGGATGGTTTCAAAATATTAATGTATCGTTTTTAAAGAAACGTAAAATTGCATATGTAATTTCTGGAGCTATTATTATCTCAGGTATCGTTTCTATATTCTCTATCGGATTAAAACAAGGTGTCGATTTCAAAGGAGGTCGTTCTTATGTTGTTCGTTTTGATCAATCAATAAGTGCTACTGATGTTGCCGGTAGTTTAAAAGATGTGTTTGGCACTTCACCTGAAGTAAAAACATACGGTACAGACAATCAATTAAAAATTACAACGGTTTATAAAATTGAAGATGAAGGACAAGAAGTAGATGAGCAGGTTCAAAATGCCTTATTTACCGGGTTAAAGTCATATTTAGGAACCACAACTTATGAAAATTTCAAACCCGGTTTTGAAAAACAAGGAGCAGGGATAATGAGTTATATGAAAGTAGAACCAACTATTGCCGATGATATTAAAACATCTGCACTCTATGCTGTATTTGGTTCTTTACTAGTTGTTTTCTTATACATATTACTACGTTTTAGAAAAGTATCTTTCTCCATAGGAGCAGTAATTGCTGTTTTCCATGATGTATTAATTGTGTTAGCTGTATTTTCTATTACCTACAGCTTTATGCCTTTTGATATGGAAATTGGGCAATCATTTATTGCTGCAATCCTAACTGTTGTAGGATATTCACTGAATGATACCGTGGTTATTTTTGATAGAATTAGAGAATTTACAGGAAAACATCCAAACTGGAAATACAATGAAGTTGTAGACAGAGCCTTGAGCTCTACATTAGGAAGAACCATAAATACTTCTTTAACAACATTATTAGTAATGCTCGCTATCTTCCTATTTGGTGGAGATTCTATTAAAGGATTTATGTTTGCACTAATAGTCGGTGTTGCTGTAGGTACGTATTCATCATTATTTGTGGCAACACCAATAATGTATGATACTTCTAAAAAAGAAGAAAACAATAAATAAATACATACGAATATAAAGTAAAACCGTTTTTAATTTCTGATAATCAGATTAAGAACGGTTTTTTCATGAAACTTATAGCTATTATATTTGCAGACTAATGGGCATACTAAAACTTCAAGATCTATATTTTAAACCTTATCTTCACAAGGAAGAAATTAAGACTATTGTAAAACATTTAGCCCTGCAGGTTCAGAGAGATTTGCCAAAAGGAGAGGTTCCAATTTTTGTAGGAATTTTAAACGGTTGTTTTTTATTTGCTGCAGATTTTATTAGAGAATTTAACGGAAACTGCGAGGTATCTTTTGTAAAATTAGCCTCGTATAATGGCATTTCTTCCTCAGAAAATGTTAGACAATTAGTTGGTATTAATGAAGATTTAACAGGAAGAACTGTAATAATTTTAGAGGACATCATTGATACCGGAAATACTCTCCAAGAAATATATTCTATTTTCAGAGATAAAAAATTAAAACAATTAAAAATTGCGACCTTATTTTTTAAACCAGATGTTTTTCGAAAAGAACTTCCAATAGATTATATAGGAAAAAGTATTGAAGATAAATTTATCGTTGGTTACGGATTAGACTATAATGGATTAGGCAGAAATTACCCAGAAATATATCAACTATCAACAACACCAAAAATGAAAAATATTGTATTATTTGGCCCTCCTGGAGCAGGAAAAGGAACCCAAGCAGAATTCTTAAAAGACATGTATAATTTAGTGCATATATCTACGGGTGATGTGTTTCGTTTCAATATTAAAAACAAAACTGAATTGGGCTTATTAGCCAAAAAATATATGGATGAGGGTGATTTAGTTCCTGATGAAGTTACTATTAATATGCTAAAAGCTGAAGTCAATAAAAATACAGACGCAAACGGTTTTATTTTTGATGGTTTTCCAAGAACACAATCTCAAGCTGAAGCCTTGGATGCTTTTTTAGCTGAAAAAGGTGAACTAATCAACGGAATGATTGCACTGGAAGTTTCTGAAGATGTTCTGATAACTCGTTTATTAGAAAGAGGAAAAACAAGTGGTAGAGCAGATGATACTGATGAAATAAAAATTAGAAACCGTTTCAATGAGTACAATACTAAAACGGCTATTTTAAAAGAATACTTTGATGCTCAGGATAAATACTATGGAATTAATGGTATAGGTACTATCGAAGAAATTACACAGCGAATTTCAGAAGTATTTGATACTTTATAAATGGTTTTAATTCTTCTCTTTTTGTAAAAAAAAGACTTGAGAAATAAACGCACATAAAATGACAGAAGGTAACTTTGTTGATTACATAAAGGTATATGCTTCTTCTGGAAAAGGAGGGCAAGGATCTATGCACTTACATAGAGAAAAATACATAACCAAAGGTGGGCCTGATGGAGGAGATGGTGGTCGTGGAGGCCATATTATTTTACGTGGTGATAAAAACATGTGGACATTATTCCACCTAAAATTTAAACGTCATTTTAGAGCAGAGGGCGGCGGTGCTGGTAGTAAAAGTAGAAGTACAGGGCATGATGGAGAAGATATTTTTATCAACGTTCCTTTAGGCACAATTGTTAGAGACGCAGATACTGACGAAATTATAGTAGAAATTACAGAAAACCAAAAAGAAGTTATTTTACTCAAAGGTGGAAAAGGCGGACTGGGAAACTGGAATTTTAAATCCTCAACAAATCAAACACCGAGATACGCCCAACCCGGAATAGATGGTTTAGATGGTTGGTTTCGTTTGGAATTAAAACTATTAGCTGATGTAGGTTTAGTAGGATTTCCAAATGCGGGAAAATCAACTCTTTTATCTGTTTTAACTGCTGCAAAACCAAAAATTGCAGACTATGCTTTTACAACTTTAAAACCTAACTTAGGTATCGTAGAGCACAGAAATCATAAAACATTTGTTATAGCAGACATTCCTGGAATTATTGAAGGTGCAGCAGAAGGAAAAGGATTAGGTCACCGCTTTTTGCGTCATATTGAACGCAACTCCGCTTTACTTTTCTTAATCCCAGCAGACAGTGATGATATTAATAAAGAATATCATATTCTTTTAAATGAACTCAAAAAACACAACCCTGAGTTATTAGATAAAAATCGATTATTGGCCATTTCTAAAACAGACATGCTAGACGACGAGTTGCAAGAAGAGATGAAAGCAGAATTACCTGAGGGTATTGAAGCTCTCTTTATATCGTCTGTTGCACAAACAGGTTTGCAAGAATTGAAAGACAAACTTTGGAAAGTTTTAAACTAATTAAATTCGTTTTATTCTTTCAATCTTATAGTTTATAGAAAAACCAAAGATTATTCTTTCAATTGAATGGAAATTGGCAGTCTATATTTTGTAGTAACTGGAATACCTCTTTTATTCGCTGGATAGATTTTTGGTAATTTACCAATACTAGATTTTAATAAACTATCCAATTGGGGTAACTTTTTTTGGATACTCTTTGAAGACTGTATATGATCTAACATAAAATTTCCTTGAGAATTTATGATTAAATCAACAAATATAATTTCGTCAATAGATCCTTTAACAACAAAATGACTTCTTTTTAGCTGCTCTCCTATTTTTTGATGAATGGTGTTTCTAAAACAATCAGATTTTTTTGTTTTATCAAAAATAGAATCACAAATTTTAAAAGAAGGAGAAGTATCAACTGAAGAAAAATCGACAATCGTATCCAAAGGATAAGAATCATTACTTTTTGTATACCAAAATTTATCACACGAAGTGCAAAAAAGGATGGTTATAAAAATTATAAAAACACGCAAAAACATAAATGAATTGATAAGGTGAAATTACTAATTTTTGTTGAGTATTTTCAATATTTTGCAAAAAAGGATTTGAATAATATGCATTTACAATTCAACATTACCTAGTCAAGCATACATCTCGTCAATTACTACTGATTTCAGTTTTTAAAAGCAGTAACTATCTTCAAAAAAAAGCAAAAAAAAAGCGTCCCATTTCAGGGAAGCTTTCCATTGGCTAACAAAACCAAGGCACTTTTACTAAAGTGCCAAACAACACAACTATTTGTTACTTTAACAAAAAGTAACAAGCAAATATACAACGATTTCGTAATCCTACAATATTTTTATTAAATTTTATTAATTTGTGAGATTGGCTATTAATTCAATTGATTGTATCTTTGTATTCTTTAAGATTCATCAAAAATTAAAGACAGCAAATGCAATTATCAGAACAAGAAGTTGTACGTAGAGAAAAACTATCTAAACTACGCGAATTAGGCATCAATCCTTATCCCGCAGATTTGTATCCATTAAATACGAATTCGAAGGAAATTAAACAGGATTACTCTGAGGGAAAACAGGTGATAATTGCTGGAAGATTAATGGTAATTAATGTTCAAGGAAAAGCGTCTTTTGCACAATTACAAGATGGTGAGGGAAAAATTCAATTGTATTTTAATAGAGATGAAATTTGCAACGGAGAAGACAAATCTTTGTACAATATTGTTTTCAAAAAATTATTGGATTTAGGAGATTTAATTGGTGTAGAGGGAACATTGTTTACTACGAAAGTTGGCGAAAAAACGGTAATGGTAAAAAATTTTAAATTACTATCTAAAGCATTAAAGCCTTTACCCATTCCAAAAGTAAAAGATGGCATTACCTATGATGCTTTTACAGATCCTGAAATGCGCTACAGGCAACGTTATGCAGACCTTGTTGTAAACCCACATGTCAAAGAAGTATTTGTAAAACGCACAAAGTTATTCAATGCCATGCGTTCTTTCTTTAACGATGCTGGTTATTTTGAAGTAGAAACCCCGGTTTTACAGCCTATTCCAGGAGGAGCAGCTGCTAGGCCATTTATTACACATCACAATTCTTTAGACATTCCCTTGTACATGAGAATTGCCAACGAATTGTATTTAAAAAGATTAATTGTTGGTGGTTTTGACGGCGTATATGAGTTCTCTAAAAATTTTAGAAATGAAGGAATGGACAGAACACACAATCCTGAATTTACAGCCATGGAGATCTATGTTTCATACAAAGATTACAACTGGATGATGGAATTTGCAGAACAATTGCTAGAACATTGTGCAATTGCTGTAAATGGAACCTCTGAAGCTACGTTTGGAGACCATAAAATTGACTTTAAAGCACCTTATGCAAGAGTTACAATGGCAGATTCTATCAAACATTTTACAGGGTTTGATATCACTGGAAAAACCGAAGAAGATATTAGAGAAGCTGCAAAATCAATGAATATTACTGTAGATGAAACCATGGGGAAAGGGAAGTTAATTGATGAAATCTTTGGAGAGAAATGCGAGGGCAACTACATCCAACCAACTTTTATTACAGATTACCCTAAAGAAATGTCTCCACTGTGTAAACAACATAGAGACAACCCTGAATTAACAGAACGTTTTGAATTGATGGTTTGTGGAAAAGAAATTGCAAATGCATATTCAGAATTAAATGATCCAATAGACCAACGTGAACGTTTTGAACATCAATTAAAATTGGCACAAAAAGGAGATGATGAAGCTACTGAATTTATCGATGAAGATTTTCTGCGTGCTTTAGAGTATGGAATGCCCCCTACTTCCGGAATGGGAATTGGAATGGACAGACTAATCATGTTTCTAACAAACAATCAATCGATACAAGAAGTATTGTTTTTTCCTCAAATGAGACCAGAACAAAAAGCGCCCACAATTGAATTAAATGATGAAGAAAAAGCAGTTTTAGCCCTCATCAAAAAAACTGAAAAAATTGACTTAAATGCGTTGAAATCAGCATCTGGTTTATCAAATAAAAAATGGGACAAAACCATTAAAGGATTGACAAAGAAAGAGGTTGCAAAAGTTTCTAAAACAGATGAAGGTTTGTTTGTGGAACTCGTATAAAAATAGTGCCTATATTTAATTTTTTTAATTATTTGCTTCAAAATCTATAGCTAAACATTCAAATTTTATAGCTTTTAATAATTAAAACCAGTAACTTTATAAAATAGTAATTTATAACAGCTACTTACATTGGCATCTTTATCACCATTAACAGGTATACTTGATTTTCGAAAAGCGAAACACTTATTGAGGAGAGCATCCTATGCTTTTGATAAAAACTCAATCAACTCTCTAGTGGGTCTTTCAATCGAAGAAGCCTTAAATGAATTGTTAATTTCTGAGGCAAATACCTGGAATGAGCCTTATGACCCTCTTCCCTCAAGTAATCCAGACGGATATTGGTTATCTTCCAACGAATTACCAAGTTCATTTACAGGACAGCAAAGGAAAAGAAGAATTATCTCAAGTTGGTGGTGGTATAATTCATTGAATCAAAAAACATTAAAACATAAACTTACTTTTTTTCTACATACCTCTTTTACAGTTTCTAAAGATGGTGGAACTGGAGCCTCCACTTTTTTTTATGACCATCTTTGCTTGTTAGATTTCTATGCCTATGGAAATATAAAAACATTGGCAAAAAAAATAACATTTGACAATTCAATGTTACTATACCTTGACAATACATCGAACAATGAAAATAATCCAAACGAAAATTATGCAAGAGAATTTTTAGAACTTTTTACAATTTTAAAAGGACCACAGATTTCAGATGGTGATTATACCAACTACACAGAAATAGATGTTCAACAAGCTGCAAAAGTGTTTTCTGGAATTAAAACTAAATATGATCGGAGTATCATTGATTCTGACACCAATCTCCCTAAAGGTAGGGTTAGTGTTAATAATCATGATAAAACCAACAAAACATTTAGCAAATCATTTAACAATCAAACAATTATTGGAGGCAATTCAGAGGCAAGTATTATTAGCGAACTAGATTCATTTGTAGAAATGGTTTTTGATAAAGAAGCCACAGCAAAATCTTTTTGTAGGAAACTCTATCGCTTTTTTGTAAAAAATGAGATTTCTGATGAAATTGAAAATGATATTATTGGTCCACTAGCCGCTGAATTAAAAAACAACAATTATGAGCTACTCCCTACAGTAAAAAAACTATTGTCTTCTAAACACTTTTTTGATGTTGATAATACTAATGAAGGCGATGAAATTTTTGGATCGCAAGTTAAAAGTCCTTTACAAATGGTTTCAGAATTAAGTACTTGTTTTGACCTTTCAATTCCAAATCCGACAACAAATAATTTTGATTTTTATAGGTTTTTTAATTTCATTCATAATTACTTTTTACCAAGTAGTGGAATGATTTTGTTTAGCCCTAACTCTGTAGCAGGATATCCAGCTCATTATCAAGGGCCTAGCTTCGATAGACATTGGTTCTCCTCAAATACTGTTTTGGGAAGATATAAATTGATTGAAAGCCTTATAAGTGGTAGAGATAAAATAGTTACTAATTATCGTATTTATAGTCAATTAAACATCGTAAACTATGTAAAAGAAAATATGATCAACCCTTCGAATGCAATTTCTTTAGTGACAGAGCTATCTGAATTATTATATCCTGAAGGTATCGATAATGATAGAGTAAATTATTTTAAAGAGAACTTAGTAGAAAACTTCCCTGATTACTATTGGACAGATGCATGGGTAACCTATATCAACTCGAATGATGAGACTGTTGTGAAGTCTAGATTAAATGCCCTTATCACCGCTATGGTAAACGCACCAGAATTCCAATTAACATAAAAAGAAGGTATGAAAAGAAGAGATTTTTTAAAACTTTCCGCAACCACCTCTGCTATGGGTCTACTCCCTCTAGAATTAAGGGCGATGCTTAAATCTGTAAATATAAACTCTTGTGATGTTTCCAACAGAAAATTAGTACTTATAAACCTTGCTGGAGGAAATGACGGTTTAAATACAACTATACCAATTAATGATTATGACACTTATGCCAATCTAAGGCCTTCAATAAAAATATCAGATTCAGGATCAAATTCCTATCTCACCCTAGATAATACATTGCCAGACAACCAGTTGATCGGATTACATCCCGCTCTCACTGGATTTAAATCTTTGTATGATAAAGGATGGATGCGAGTGTTACAATCCGTTGGATATCCTGCCCAAAATAAAAGCCATTTTGCTTCAACAGATTTGTATTCTACAGGAAATGATGGAAATAGTTGGAGTAATGGTAATGAATCTGGTTGGATTGGGAGATTTATGGAAACCTATTATGCAAACGAATTAAATAATTTATATCCGCTTGGAGTTCAAATAGGTTCCAATAAAACTTCTTTAGGTTTTCATGGAGAAACTGAACATGGTTTGGCAATCAATATATCAGGTCAAGACCCTTCTGGTTTTTATTCAGAATTAAATGGTCTGGGTGGAGCTCCTCCGTCTGTGATTGCAAATAGTGATTATGGTTTAGAATTACAATATATAATTGACACCGATCGATTATCAAATCAATATTCTCAAGCTATTTCAAACGCTTTTAACTCAGGAAATAATACTAATTCTTATCCAGATACGGATCTTTCAAACCAACTTAAAACAGTTGCACGATTGATTAGTGGAGGATTAGAAACTAAAATTTATATTGTAAGAATTGGCGGTTTTGACACGCACAATAATCAAAATAATAACGAGAATACAATTGAAGGAAAACACAATGATCTTCTTACGGAAGTCTCAGAAGCTATCCGTTCTTTTTTCGTTGACTTAGATTCACAATCTCTTTCAGATGATGTTGTGGGATTGACATTTTCTGAATTTGGAAGAAAAGCGAAAGAGAATGGAAATTTTGGAACAGACCACGGTGAAATTGCTCCAATGTTTGTTTTTGGAAAACCAGTTAACGGAGGCGTTTCTGGAAATAATGTAGACTTAAGTGAAGCTACCTCAGATAATAATTTTCAGTTAGAAACTGTTCAATTTGACTACAGACAGATTTTTGGAACTTTGTTACAAAATTTCTTAGGCTCGAATGATACTGTGATCGATACAGCTTTCTTTAATTATACCAATAATCAAAGTTTTACAAATTCAAAAATTAATGAACTAATAAAAGACTCTTTCTCAGTTGGGGTAGATTGCTATAGTCAAACTCTCTCACTAGAGGAATTTAATCCTCAAACACCTCATAAAGAGTGGTTTGTATATCCAAACCCTGTAAGAAATCTCTTACAAGTTCACTCTGCTAAAGAATTGACAACTATTCAATACAGAGTTTTAAATAACAGATCTCAAATAATACTTCAAGGAACACAACATTTAAAAAATGGAAAACTAGAGGTTAACACAGAACGTCTTGAATCTGGAGTTTACTTTATTCAGATATTTTCAGATGGTAAAAAAGAAACTCATAAGATTTTGAAATTGTGATTGCCATTTTTAATTCTTTTTTGATCCATTTCGAAAGTGTTTGATTATAGATACCAACAAATGCATACTCTATAATACTAAAATACTTAATGTTCATACAGTTGAGTAAAACTCAGAGATCATAGGTTTTCAGAAACCCATACACAAAATTATTTACCAAACACTAGTCTTATGTTCGTGAACATCTTGGTAGGGTTGTCCTATAACATACATCACCAAACAAAAAGATTATCATCCTTTGAACTTCATCGCTAAATGCACCACTTTTTTGGTTTCATAGAAATCTTCATCAAAATAATTGGGTAAATCGTATACGGTAGCAGAAGAATATAACTTTAACTCTTCAGATAAATCTCCACCTTTTAAATAGAGGATTCCATTTTTCAAATCATGATTTTGCTTTTTTGCAATCCTGCCTCTTGTCCAACGCACAAAAGTTTCCATTTGTGCCACTGCTCTACTTACAATAAAATCGTAAGTATCTTTTACCTCCTCTACTCTTCCATGAGTTGTTTTTATATTTTCTAAACCTAAACCTTCTGCAACTTCATTGACAACTTTAATTTTTTTACCAATAGAATCTACCAAATGAAATTGGGTTTCTGGAAATAAAATGGCTAGTGGAATACCAGGAAAACCACCACCTGTTCCAACATCCAATACTTTAGATCCAGGCTTAAACTGTATCACTTTCGCAATCCCTAAAGAATGTAAAACATGTCGTAAATACAATTCTTCAATATCTTTTCTAGAAACAACATTAATTTTTAAATTCCAGTCTTGATACAACTCTTTTAGCTTCGAAAATTGATCTAGTTGAGTTGCTGTTAGATTTGTAAAATATTTCTGTATAATTTCCATCTTTAATGAGTATCAGCGACAAAAATAGGTATTTGTAAGAGACAATTCCTCACAAAATCGAACGTTTATTGTAAAAGCAACATCAAAAACATTATTTTTGCAGGTAGATATCTAAGTGCTAAATGAAAACAATAAACTTTTCGAGAGTAGACAAAGCAAAATTCTTCAAAACTCTTAACAAAAGAGTCAATACATATTTCAAAGAAAACAACATCAAAAGAACGGGAAACTGGAAGCTGTATACAAAAGCAACTTTAATGTTTTCACTTTTTTTAATTCCTTTTATTTTAATTCTTTCAGTTTCTATGCCACAATGGACTCTTTTAATTCTGACTGTTTTAAGTGGTATTGGAATGGCAGGAGTTGGAATGAATGTAATGCATGACAGTAATCACGATTCATTTTCTAGTAAGAAATGGGTGAATAAAATAATGGGTAGTAGCATTTATATTTTAGCAGGAAATGTCTATAATTGGAAAGTACAACACAACGTTTTGCACCATACCTTTACAAACATAAAAGATCATGATGAAGACATTGATGCAGGAAGAATCATTCGATTCTCACAACATTCTAAATGGCTAAAATTTCATAAACTTCAAAAATATTATTCGATTTTCTTGTATGGTTTACTGACAATTAATTGGGCAATAACAACAGATATCAAACAAATGCATCGATATTTGAAAAGAAAATTGTCGTACGGTAAATTTCCAAATCCAACTACAGAATGGACAAAATTGGTACTTTCTAAAATATTGTATTATTCACTTTGGATTGTTTTGCCACTGATCGTTTTAGATGTTTCTTGGTGGAAAGTATTGATTGGTTTTTTTGCAATGCATTACACTGCAGGCATGATTTTAAGTTTGGTTTTTCAATTGGCACATATTGTACCCAATACAGAAATGCCAATTCCAGATAAAAAAGGAAATTTAGAACACACTTGGGCGGTCCATCAATTATATACAACCTCTAACTTTGCTCCTAGTAATCCCATAGTAAACTTTTATACTGGTGGCTTAAACTACCAAGTTGAACATCATATTTTTCCACATATTTCTCATGTACACTACAGTAAATTGGCTAAAATTGTAAAACAAACAGCCAAGGAATTTAACTTGCCTTATAATGAATACAAAACAATGCGTAAAGCAATTATAGCCCATTTTAGACATTTGGGAGTTTTAGGAAAAAAACCAAAATTAGCATAACCACAACTAACAATAAAAATGAAACATCCATTATCGGACAGAATTAACAGTTTACCTGTCTCACAAACTTTAGCAATGGCTGCTAAAGCAAGAGAATTAAGAGCAGAAGGAAAAGATATTATCGGTTTAAGTCTTGGAGAACCAGACTTTAATACACCAGATTTCATTAAAGACGCTGCCATTGAAGCAATCAACCAGAATTATAATTCCTACTCTCCAGTAGATGGCTATGTAGAATTAAAAGAGGCGATTTGCACAAAATTTAAAAGGGATAATAATCTAGACTACGCTCCCAATCAAATCGTTGTTTCAACAGGTGCAAAACAATCTATTGCAAACATTGCACAAGTATTGTTGAATCCTGGAGATGAAGTATTATTACCAGCACCTTATTGGGTGAGCTATTCTGCAATTGCGACACTTTGTGAAGCGAAATATGTAGAAATTCCTTCTTCTATAGAGAACGATTTTAAAATCACTCCAGCGCAGTTAGAAGCGGTGATTACACCCAAAACAAAAATGATTTTCTTTAACTCACCAAACAATCCAAGTGGAACTATTTATAGTGAAGCAGAGTACAGAGCCTTAGCAGCAGTTTTAGAAAAACATCCAAAGATATTTATCTTATCAGATGAGATCTATGAACACATAAATTATAATACAACGCCTTTTAGTTTTGCAGCCATAGAAAGCATGTATGATAGAACCATTACTGTAAATGGTCTCGCAAAAGCATTTGCAATGACAGGCTGGAGAATTGGTTATATTGGCGCACCAGTATGGATTGCAAAAGCTTGTACAAAAATGCAGGGCCAAATTACTTCTGGTACAAATTGTATTGCACAAAGAGCAGCAATTACAGCAGTTCTAGCACCGGTCTCTAAAATACAATACATGGTAGATGAGTTTAAAACTCGTAGAAATATCATTATAGAACTACTCAGAGAAATTGATGGGTTTAAAGTAAATGTGCCTGAGGGTGCTTTTTATGTGTTTCCGGATGTTTCCGCTTTCTTTGGAAAAACAATTAATGGCGTTAAAATTGAAAATGCAAGTGATTTTTCTTTATTCTTACTAGAAAAAGCAAATGTAGCGACCGTAACTGGCGAGGCTTTTGGAACGCCAAATTGTATCAGATTGTCTTATGCAGCGTCTGAATCTCAAATTCGTGAAGCTATCAAAAGAATTAAAAAAGCTTTGTGCTAAAAATTTATAAAACCCAATCATTCCCCATAATTAAAAAAATGCTTTAATTAAAACGGATATCAACGTTTTGTATAATACTATTAAAATCCATCTAAAAAAGAGATGGATTTTTTTTGTTTTGGCGTGTCATTTCGGCCAGGCTTTCCGCACTCGCTTTGTGTTCATTCTTCACAAAAGAGCTCAAACAAATGCGTCAATCCTTCACGCATGATTCTTTTATAACTTATTGGTTTTCTTCAAAATTAAATCAAAAAAACCACCTCTATACATAAAGGTGGTTTTACAATTAAAAAAAAATGTGTGTCAACTTTTAATCTACATTGTCATGTAAAAAAGAATTATTGCTATTTAAATTTACCTCCTCTGAATCTGACTTAATAGATGTTTTTGTATTGCTTACAGTAGTAGTATCTAGATTTATACCTAATCTTTTATAGGCAGGCTGACGCTCTATTTCATCTATATTTTTATTCATTTGGTCATTAAACTTATAATTAAAGCCTTTCATCTTCTTACGTCTTTCTTCAGCTCTTTTTTGCAATTCAGTAATTGTTAAATCTAAAGGAGACACTTCTTCACTTAAAGTTTCAATCGAATTAATTTCAACTTGAGGTATTCTCGTTTTTAATTCAAACTGCATTTCCTCTTCACCAACTTTTTTATGAGCAACACCAGAGCTCTTACCAATTGTAGGTTGGGCATCAAAATCTTCTAAAACATAGCGTTTTTCATGATCGTTTCTTTCAAAAACAACTTCTTCAGCACCATAAACATCAATATCATTAACGTTTACAGGTGTCTCTTCTTGTAAATTATAACGAATTTCTTCTTCCGATTTTACTTCTGTGTATGAATTTAGGGGTAAATCAAACAATAAATCTGGTTGAATTTGTTGCGGCTCTTCAATTATTATTTCTTCTTGAACAGGAGTTATATTCGTAATTACAAAATCATCTTCAGAAATAGTTTCTGGTGGGACTTCATCAAAAACAACAGTCATATTTGCTATTTCACTAGTTGTTTTTACCAAATTCATTTTTAGTTTTGTATCTTCTATCTCTTCCTCTAACACATGAACTATCTTGGTATCTATGCTATTGCTATTGCTTAAAGGCTCATTTAGCGTTGAAGACTTTGTGATTTTTTTTTCTCCAAAATCATAAGTAGCTTTTTGCTCATCTTCCAGAGTATGTACAATTTTTTTAACTTCAGTATTGGTAATTGAACTTTGCTGGTCAGCTGCAAAACCAGTAGCTACAATTGTTACAGCAATAGCGTCACCCAATTCTTCATCTTCACCAATACCCATAATAATATTCGCATCATAACCAGCTTCATCTTGTATATGGTCATTGATCTCGCCAATTTCATCTAAAGTAACCTCATTACTTCCAGATACAATTAACAACAATACATTCTTTGCTCCTGTAATTTTGTTATCATTTAGCAAAGGTGAATCCAAAGCTCTTATAATTGCTGTTTTAGCTCTTGTTTGTCCTTCTTCTTTTGCAGAACCCATAATTGCTGTTCCACTGTTAGAAAGTACAGTTTTAGCATCATGTAAGTCAATATTTTGCTTGTAATGGTGGGTAATTACCTCTGCAATACCACGAGAAGCAGTAGATAAAACTTCATCCGCCTTTGAGAAACCTGCTTTAAAACCTAAATTACCATAAACTTCACGAAGCTTATTGTTATTTATTACAATTAAAGAATCTACATTCTGTCGCAGTTGATCAATTCCTAATTGAGCTTGTTTTGATCGTCTTCTTCCCTCAAAAGCAAAAGGCATCGTAACAATACCCACGGTAAGAACATCCATGTCTTTTGCTATTTTAGCAATAATTGGAGCCGCTCCTGTTCCAGTTCCACCTCCCATTCCAGCAGTAATAAACACCATTTTTGTTTGGGTGTTTAACATTTGTTGAATCTCTTGCATGCTTTCTTTAGCAGCCTGAGCTCCTACATCCGGATTTGCACCTGCACCCAAACCAGAAGTCAAGTTTGCTCCTAATTGAATTTTATTGGGAACAGGACTATTTTCAAGAGCTTGAGCATCTGTATTACAGATTACAAAATCTACTCCTTTTATGTGTTGTGTAAACATGTGGTTTACCGCGTTGCTTCCTCCACCACCAACACCAATTACTTTTATTGTGTTCGATTGTGTTTTAGGCATGTCAAATGAAATGTTATCGAATTCTGTGCTCATAATAACCTATCTCTTGTTTAGTATTGTTGTATGTTTTTATATTCTTTACTTCTAAAATTACTCAGCATTGTCTAAAAAATCTTTAAGACCATCTGTAAACTTTTCAAAAAACGACTTCTTAGTAGATGTTGCTTTTTCTTCTTTAATTGTTTGAGCTACTTGCTTATTTTCTTCCTGATTTCCTTCTGCAATCTCTTCAACATCATCCTCAGTTACTCCTTCTTTTGTGTGATGCTCTAATCCCTCCATTAACAAGCCAACTGCTGTTGCATAAGAGGGACTTGATAAAGTCTCATCAGAATCTCCTGCTAAATGTTCATTCGGAAAACCAATTCTAGCATCCATCCCAGTGATATATTCTACTAGCTGACGCAAATGTTTTAATTGAGAACCTCCACCTGTTAAAACGATCCCAGCAATTAATTTTCCTTTTGCCGTTTCATGTCCGTAATTTTTTATTTCTAAATAGACGTGTTCAATAATCTCCTGAACTCTTGCATGTATAATTTTTGATAAATTCTTTAACGTAATCTCTTTAGGTTCTCTTCCTCTTAAACCAGGGATAGAAACAATCTCTGTTTCTTTATTTTCTCCAGGCCATGCTGAACCAAATTTAATTTTTAATAATTCGGCCTGTTTTTCTATAATTGAACACCCTTCTTTAATATCATCTGTTATTACATTTCCACCAAAAGGAACTACAGCAGTATGTCTAATGATGCCATCTTTAAAAATAGCTAAATCAGTTGTACCGCCTCCGATATCAATCAAGGCTACACCAGCTTCTTTTTCTTCTTGACTCAAAACAGCAGATGCGGATGCTAATGGCTCTAGCGTAATTTCACTAAGATTTAAGCCAGCACTTTTTACACAACGTCCAATATTTCTGATGGAAGAAACTTGCCCAACAACTACATGAAAATTAGCTTCCAAACGACCACCATACATTCCGATAGGCTCTTTAATATCTGCTTGAGAATCCACTTTAAATTCTTGTGGCAACACATGAATAATTTCTTCTCCTGGCAACATGACAAGTTTGTGAACTTGATTTACTAAATTTTCTATATCATTTTCATCAATAACTTCATCGGCGTTATTTCTTGTAATATAATCGCTATGATGTAAACTACGAATATGTTGCCCTGCAATACCAACAACAACTTCTTCTATCTTAACGCCAGAAACACTTTCTGCCTCGTCTACAGCTTGCTGAATAGATTGAATAGTTTGCGTAATATTACTCACAACTCCACGTTTTACACCCAAGCTTTTTGCTTTCCCGATACCAACAACCTCAATCTTATCATATTCGTTTTTACGACCAATCATGGCAACTATTTTGGTGGTACCAATATCTAAACCAACAGCTATTTTATTGTTTTCCATTTTGATTTACTTTGTGCACACAACTTGGTTGTGATATTTTACATTGATCATTTTATAATTTTGAATTGTATTATCTTCAAATGTTTTATTATAAAACGCTTTTAACTTCTTAAATTTTAGGTCGATTTCAGTTAATTTACCAAAATCAATTTTATAATTTCCACTTCTTACGGAAAATTGATACTCATCATCGTCGGATTTTTCAATTCCCACAATTTCTTTCTGAAGGAATTCATCCTTTAAAATAAGGGATATTAAAGGCATTATTTCATCAATATCTTCATCGCTTTCAGCCCCTAAAACCAACATTACTCTTGCGGAATAATTAGTAGATAAAGGAACTTTTACTCCTTGTTTATCAACATAATAAGAACTCTCTTTCTGTAAAATTCTCGCAACAGGACTTCGTTGTTTAACAATGGTTTTTAATGATCCTGAAATTGTTAAAAACACAGATGCATTTTCTACATACGAGTTTTCAGATACTAATTTTTCTAATCTGTATAAATCTATTACAGATTTCGCTTGGTTTTTCACACTTGTGTCATTTTGTATTAACAATTTATTAACCATAGAATGAGTCAAAAAATTATTGTCTCCAACTTCAAATTCGATGACAACTTCCTTTACAATTTTAGTCAAATTTCTTTTCAACGAAAAAGAATATAAAAAGCCCAAAACCCCTATTAATAATGAGAATACTATATATTTCAAAAACCTCTTAAACATCATTTTCTATTGTTTTTAAAAGTTTATCTGTAAGGTCATTCACCAGTACTCCAATATCTCCTGCTCCTAAAACTGCAACTACTTTTGCTGATGAATTTTTAATATCTTTTACTAAATTATTTTTTTTTGTTAATTTTTTATTCTTGGAAGTAATTTTACCCAGCAACAATTCAGAATTGACTCCAGAAATAGGAACCTCTCTGGCTGGATAAATATCTAATAATAAAACCTCATCAAACTTAGATAAAGCAATTGCAAAATCATCTAAAAAATCTTTTGTTCTTGAAAATAGATGTGGTTGAAAAACAACCAATACATTTTCATTAGGGTACATTTCTCGAACGGACCTCTCCACAGCATTTATTTCTGTAGGATGATGTGCATAATCATCAATTAATACAAGATTTTCTGTTTTAATTTTATATGTAAACCGACGCTTAACTCCTTTAAAAGAAGATAAACGTTGTTTAATAGTTTCTATCGAAACTCCATAACTATCTGCCATTGCAAATGCCGCCAAAGCATTCATTACATTATGTTGCCCAGGTAGATAAAACTCAATATTTTTAATTTCTGATGAAGGTGTTTTTACATCAAAACTATATTTACCGCTTTCAACTTTTAAATTAAATGCTTCATAATCTGCAGTTTCATTTACTGCGTAGGTTCGTCCTTTAAAAGGCAAGCCTTTAGCTACGATTAATGTTTCAGATACTTTGTTTGAAAATTCGATAAAAGATTCATTCAATGTCTCTGTATCTCCATAAATATCTAGATGATCTGCATCAATAGAAGTTATACAGGCAATATTTGGGCTCAACTTTAGAAAAGACCTATCAAACTCATCAGCTTCAACCACACTAATTTTATCCGCTCCTAGAATTAAATTTGAATTGTAATTTTCTGAAATCCCTCCTAAGAATGAGGTCGCATTTACTTCAGCCATAATATGCCCTAAAATAGAAGAGGTTGTTGTTTTTCCGTGCGTACCAGCAACTGCCAAACAAAAAGTTGTTTCAGTTATTTTTCCTAAAACTTCTGATCTTTTTAAAACCGTAAAATTATGTTCTATGAAATAAGTTAAAACCCTGTTATTACTAGGAATAGCAGGTGTGTACACGATCAGAGTTTCCTCTTTTTTTAAGAAAGGGAGTGGTATCTTTTTCAAGTCGTCATCAAAATAAACTTCAACCCCCAGTTTCTCCAAGTCGCTTGTAATTTGAGACGGTGTTTTGTCATAACCGGCAACTTGTTTTTTATTAGATGCAAAATAACGAGCAATAGCGCTCATTCCAATGCCTCCAATACCAACAAAATAAACCTGATGTATCTCTTTTAAATTCACTTTTTTAACAATTGTTCAATCTCGTTAACAATATCTGTAGTTGCTCCTGGAAGGGCTAATTCGTTTATATTTTCTGACAAGTGCTCTTGTTTTCCTTTGTCTTTTATCAAGGTTTCAAAAATAATAGGAAAGGTTTCTAACTCATTTTCTCTTACTAAAATAGCACCATGCTGGTCTGCAATTGCTTTTGCGTTTTTTGTTTGATGATCTTCTGCTACATTTGGCGAAGGAATAAAAATAACTGGTTTTCCTACGATGCATAATTCAGAAACTGAACTTGCACCCGCTCTAGAAATAATTATATCTGAGGCTGCATATGCAAAATCCATTCTGTTTAAAAACTGATGAACTTGAATATCTTCTGAAGTATTGTACTTTTTATATTCTTCATAATAGAGTTTTCCACATTGCCAAATAACCTGAACTTGTTGGTTTTTAAAAAAGTCTAAATTACTTTCAACCAATTGATTTATTTTTCTAGCTCCTAAACTTCCCCCTAAAACTAAAATAGTTTTCTTGTTTTTATCTATCTTGAAAAAAGTCTTTCCTTCTTCTATTTTAGAATGAATAGATAACAAATCTTGACGCACAGGGTTTCCTGTTTTTACAATTTTATCCAATGGAAAAAACCGTTCTAAATGATCATAAGCAACACAAATTTTAGCTGCATTTTTACCCAACAGTTTATTGGTAATTCCTGGATATGAATTCTGTTCTTGAATTAAGGTTGGAATTCCCTTTCTATTTGCCATAATTAATGTAGGTCCACTTGCAAAACCACCTGTACCAATAGCGATGTCTGGCTTAAAATTTTTAATTATTTTTGAAGCATTCCATAAACTATTGAGCATTTTAAAAGGAAAAGATAAATTATCAATTGTTAATTTTCTTTGAATACCAGAGATCCACAATCCTTTAATTGCATAGCCCGCTTGTGGAACTTTTTCCATTTCCATTTTACTTTTTGCCCCAACAAAAAGAAAATTTGCCTCCGGATAACGCAACTTTAATTCGTTTGCGATTGCAATTGCAGGGTAAATATGACCTCCTGTTCCTCCTCCAGAAATTAAAATATTAATCGATTGTTTCATGAAGTATATCTAAAGGGTTATCATCTAAAATATCATATTCTGTCTCTTCTTTAGAGGCACTTACACTTAGAATTATTCCCAATGCAAAACAAGTCATCCAAATAGAAGTACCTCCACTACTAATTAGGGGTAAAGTTTGTCCTGTAACTGGAAATAAATTGGTAGCAACAGCCATGTTAATAATTGCCTGAAAAATAATTGGTACACCCACACCTAAAACTAACAATGCGCCAAAAATCGTAGTTGTTTTATTGATAACCACAAAAATTCTAAACAATAATAGAAAATAAATAAACACAATAACAAAACCTCCAAGCAAACCATATTCCTCAACAATTATTGCAAAAATAAAATCGGAAGTAGATTGAGGTAAAAAGTTCTTTTGCACACTTTTTCCTGGACCAACTCCAAAAATCCCTCCGGTAGCAATTGCAATCTTCGCTTTTTCAACCTGATATGCATCTTTACCTCCTTCTTTAGAAAAGTTTTCTATTCTACTTTCCCAGGTTTGAACTCTATTTGGCATTGCCTCGGGAAAAGCTTTTACCGTTAGAATAAAAATTGAAAGTAGTACAATACCTGCTCCTATAATAAATCCGAGATATTTAATTGGATATCCACCAATAAACGTCATCATTAAAATCATTACAAAAAGAATTGCCGTAGTAGAAAAATTTGCTGGTAATATCAACATTAAAATAAGAGAAACAGGTAGCCAAAGCTGCAATACACTTTCTTTAAAATTAATAGCCTTTTCTTTATTCTTTGCTAAATACCTTGCTACATAAATCATTAAAACCAAACCGGCTAAAGTTGAAGTTTGAAAACCGATTCCTCCTATTCGAATCCATCGGCTTGCGTTTGCACCACCAATTGTAGTTCCTTGTGCCAGAGTAAAAATCAGTAGTACAACAACAACAGGAAGCATTAAAACAGAACCTCCAGAAAAATATCTATACGGTACTTTATGCACACCGTATATCACAGCAAATCCCATAATTAGTAAAACAATATGCTTTACCAAATGACCTAGAGTGGATCCAGAGCCTACAACATACACCAAGTTTGTACTTGCACTGTAAACAGGCATAAATGAGAATATTGCCAAAACAGCAACAATTGCCCAGATGGTTTTATCTCCTTGTATATGTTGTAAAATCGTTTTCATGAAATTTTATTATAAACTTCTTACTGCTTTTTTAAATTGACGGCCTCTATCTTCATAGCTCTCGAACAAATCAAAACTTGCACAAGCTGGAGAGAGCAAAACAGCTTCACCTCTTTCTGACAACTTGTGTGAAACTTTCACAGCCTCCTCGGCTCCTGCAGTTTCAACAATAATGTCAACTACATTACCAAACATATTTTTAATTTTTTCATTATCAAGACCCAAACAAATTATGGCTTTTACTTTTTCTCTTACCAATGGTAATAAATCACTGTAATCATTTCCTTTATCAACACCACCAACAATCCAAACCGTCGACTTATCCATACATTCTAAGGCATAAAATGTTGCATTTATATTGGTTGCTTTAGAGTCGTTTATATACTCTACACCCTTAATTTTGGCAACATTTTCTAAACGGTGCTCAACACCTTCAAAGTCTTCTAAACTTTCTTTTATTGTTTGCTTTCGTAGCTTTAATAATTTTGCAGCCATTATTGCTGCCATTGCATTTTTAGTATTGTGTTTTCCTTTGACTGATAAAGTTGATAATGGCATAGTAAATGTTTCTTTATTTATGTTTATAATGATTGTATTGTCTTTTAAATAAGCTCCATATTCTACTTCTTTTTCAATTGAAAATGGAACTAATATTGCTTTGGTGTTATTTTCTTGTAACCACTTATGAATTGATGCATTGTCTGCATCGTAAATTAAATAATCGGTTATACCTTGATTCTTTGTTATTCTAAATTTTGATGCTATATACTTTTCAAAATCGTACTCGTATCGATCTAAATGATCAGGAGTAATATTGGTTAAAATTGCAATATGACTTTTAAATTTCTCAATGCCATCCAATTGAAAACTACTCAACTCTAGAACATAATGTTCATAGGATTGTTCTGCTACTTGTTGAGCAAAACTGGAACCAATATTGCCTGCGACCCCTACATTTAAACCTGCATTTTTCAAAATATGATGCAATAATAAAGTTGTTGTCGTTTTACCATTTGAACCTGTAATTCCAATAATATTTGCATTGGTATATAAAGAAGCAAATTCAATTTCTGAAAGAATAGGAATCAATTTTTTCTTCAACTTTTGAACCAAAGCAACATTCTCTGAAATTCCAGGACTTTTCATCACTAGAGAGGCGTTTAAAATTTTGCTTTCTGTATGATTCTTCTCCTCAAAATCTATTTTATTATGTAAAAGAACTTCTTTATATTTTTTTAAAATTTCTCCTTTATCGGATACAAAGACTTCATATCCTTTTTGCCTTCCTAAAAGCGCTGTTCCAACACCACTTTCACCTCCACCAAGAATTACCAGTCTTTTCATTTATCTTAATTTAAGGGTCACAATGGTGAATACTGCCAATAAAATCCCTACAATCCAAAATCTGACTACAATTTTACTTTCGTGATAACTCAACTTTTGATAATGGTGGTGTAATGGTGCCATTTTAAACATCCTTCGTCCTTCACCAAATTTCTTTTTAGTGTACTTGAACCAAGAGACCTGAAGAATTACAGAAATATTTTCAACAACAAAAATCCCAGCTAAAATTGGCAACAATAATTCTTTACGAATTGCAATAGCAATCACAGCTATAATTCCACCAATTGTGAGGCTTCCTGTGTCTCCCATAAACACTTGTGCAGGAAAGGTGTTGTACCAAAGAAATCCAATTAATGCCCCTGCAAATGCTAAAATAAAAACCGTCATTTCTCCAGAATTTGGAATGTACATTACGTCTAAATAATCTGCAAAATTGATATTTCCAGAAACCCATGCAAAAACGGCTAACGTTAGCACTATAATTGCAGAAGTCCCCGCCGCTAGGCCATCTACTCCATCTGTTAGATTTGCTCCATTTGAAACTCCTGTTACAATAAAGACAGTAATAAAAATAAAAACCACCCAGCCATACTTTTCATATCCTTCTCCTAAAAAGCGCAACACTTTAGAATAGTCTAATTCATTGTCTTTCATGAAAGGAACGGTAGTTTTTGTTGACTTATGAGCTTTACCAAAAACAATTTTTCTTCCTTCATTATTTTCAATTTGTTGTTCTTTTGGAAGCTTCTCTTTGATTGTCACACCATCATTAAAATAAAGCATCGAGCCAACGAGAACTCCCAAACCAACTTGACCTAAAACTTTGAATTTTCCTTTTAATCCTTCTTTATCTTTTTTAAATACTTTTATGTAATCGTCTAGAAAGCCTATAAACCCCATCCAAACAGTAGTTATGAGAAGAATTATGATATAAATATTATTTAATTTAGCTAATAAAAACACAGGTATTAAAGTCGCTAAAATGATAATAACTCCTCCCATAGTTGGAGTCCCTGCTTTTTGAACTTGCCCCTCTAAACCTAGATCTCTAATAGACTCTCCTACTTGTAGTCTTTGTAAAAAAGAAATAATTCTCTTACCGAAAATGGTAGAAATAAGTAATGACAAAATAAATGCTGCAGCTGCTCTAAATGTGATAAATTGAAATACACTGGCTCCTGGAAAACGAAATTGACTTTCTAAATATTCGAATAAATAATACAGCATTTTTAATTGTTTTTTAGTTGATTGAAACAGTTTTTAACTTCCTCTAAATCATTAAAATGAGATCTAACTCCATTTATTTCTTGATAATTTTCATGTCCTTTTCCTGCAATTAATATGATATCTCCACGTTCAGAAAACTTACAAGCGGTTTTTATTGCTTGTCTTCTGTCTAAAATTGACAGCGTTTTTTTATGGTTTTCAGAAGTAATACCCATTTCCATTTCATCGATTATTGTTTGTGGGTTTTCTGTTCTGGGATTGTCTGAAGTTAGAATTGATTGATCGCTTAATTGTGAGGCAATATGAGCCATTTTTGGTCTTTTAGCTTTGTCTCGATCTCCACCACAACCAACAACTGCAATCAATTTTTCACTACCTTTTCTAATGTCATTAATCGTTTCCAACACATTCTTTAGTGCATCAGGAGTATGCGCATAATCTACAATTGCTGTAATACCGTCTTCAGAAATAATAGATTCAAAACGACCACTTACATTTTCTAACTGACTGATAGTAGTCAGTATTTCTAATTTTTCTATGCCTAATAATTCTGCAACAGCAAAAATTGCTACTAAATTAGAAGCATTAAATTGACCAATTAATTTTGTCCAAACTTCAGTTTCGTTAATTTTCAATAATGATCCAGAAAATTGCTTCTCTAAAACTTTAGCTTTGTAATCTGCTATTGTTGTTAACGCGTAGGTTTTCTTTTTTGCCTTTGTATTTTGCAACATAAAATGGCCGTTCTTATCATCGATATTTGTAAGTGCAAAAGCAGATTTAGGCAAAGAATCAAAAAAAGATTTTTTTACATCTCTATAGGCCGAAAAAGTCTCATGATAATCTAAATGATCATGTGATAGGTTGGTAAAAACTCCACCAAAAAAAGTCAACCCAGCGGTTCTTTTTTGATGAATTCCATGAGAACTCACTTCCATAAAGCAGTAATCCACTCCAGCTTCAATCATTTTATCTAAATAATAATTAATCGTTAGAGAATCTGGAGTTGTATGTGTGGCCTTAAATTCGATTTCATCTACCATAATTTTAACAGTAGATAACAAACCAACCTTATAGCCTGCTTTTTTAAATAATTGATACAATAATGATGTTATCGTAGTCTTACCATTTGTTCCAGTGACACCCACTAAAGGTATTTTCTTAGATGGATTATTGTAAAAATTTGCAGCCATAATAGCCAATGCTGAATTAACACAGGGTACCTGAACATAGGTAACTACTTGTTTTTTGTCTTCTAATAAATCTTCACAAATAACTGCTATTGCTCCTAATTCTATGGCTTTATTTATAAACAAGTGACCATCAACAGTAGCTCCTTTTTGAGCAATAAAAACAGTTCCTTTTTCAACCTTTCTTGAATCAAAAACAATGTTATTAATCTCCATATTTGTCAACCCAAAAACCTGTTTAATAGTAACCCTATATAATATGTCTTTTAAATTTTTCAGCTTATGAAAGTTTTAGAGTAATGGTAGTTCCTTTTATTAATTTTTCTCCTTTTTTTTGTGATTGAAATTCTACTTTTCCTACTCCATAAATCTTCACTTTCAATCCGATATTTTCTAATAAATAAAGAGCATCCATACCTACCATTCCTGTAACATCTGGTATCTTTGAATAATCTTTTTTTAATTTTTTATTAAAATCACGATATTTACTATTCATCGTTTCTAACTGAAGTTTATCTTCGATAGATTGATTATCAATTGGAGTTGTTGTAAATATTTTTTGGGCAATTTCCTTGAAAACTGGCGCTGCAACTGTTGCACCATAATATCCTTTGTCTTTGTTTGGGTCGTGAATGACAACGATACAAGAATACTTTGGCTTATCTGCTGGAAAAAATCCTGCAAAAGAGGCTACGTAATGTTTTGCAGAGTAATAGCCACCTTCCCATTCGCCCACATCGTTTTTAGTTCTTGGAATGTATTTTTTTGCAGTTCCTGTTTTTCCTGCCATTGAAAAATTAGATGAATAGATATTGTTTGCAGTTCCTTTTACCACTACATTTTCCATCACTTTTCTAATTTTCTCTAATGTTTCTTCAGAAGCAATTTTTGAATTTATAATTTCTGTTTTAAAAACCTCCACTGTTTTATCTTGCTTTCTCAATTCTTTAACAAACATTGGCTTCACCATTATGCCGTTATTTGCTACGGCATTATAAAACATCAATGTTTGCATTGGTGTAACAGAAATTCCATACCCCCAAGACATCCATTCTAACGAAATTTTATTCCATCTTTTTTTGTCTTTTGGGTTTGGTACATAGGGCATTCCTTCTCCTTTAATCTGAAATCCTATTGGCTTTGTAAAGCCATATTTTTCAATTTTTTCATAATACTTTTCTGGAGTAGCGTCGTAATGTTCTTTTATCATTTTCACAATCCCTACATTAGAGGAAACCTCAAAAACCCTCGCTGCAGAAATTTTACCGTGCCCTCCTTTATGTGAATCTTCGACTTTTCTGTTGTGTATAAAAATTTTTCCTTTTTCGGTGTCAACTACAGTTGAAGTATCAATCACTTTATCATCTAAAGCAATCATTAAACTTGCCAACTTAAAAGTAGAACCAGGCTCATGACTCTCCCAAACTGCGTAATTTCTTTTTTCGTAGTACGCTCCTTTTGAAGTTCTTCCTAAATTAGAAATCGCTTTAATTTCTCCGGTTGCAGTCTCCATTACAACAGCACAACCATGATCTGCTTCAAAATAAGCCAATCTATTTAATAGCGCATGATGTGTAATATCTTGAATATTTACATCTATCGTTGTTATGATATCGTGACCATCAATAGGTTCTTTTTCATTTACATCATTAATTGGCTTCCATTGATTTTTTGCGATTTTCTGTTTCCATCTTAAGCCATTCTCCCCCTGCATATAATCTGCAAAAGCACCTTCTATTCCTGCACCACCTCTGAGATCATCATATCCAATTGTACGTTCTGCTATTTTACCAATTGGATGCGCTCTAACTGTTCTGTGTTGTGCAATAAACCCACCACTATAAACTCCTTTCTTGAAAATTGGAAATTGCTTCATTTTCAGATAATCTGTATACCCGATATTTCTAGCAATTAATAAATATCGATTCCTTCGCTTTTTGGCTTTTCTTAATTTATCTTGATAAAAACCTGAACTTTTACCCAACATTTTAGAGAGTTCAATTGAAAGTGCTGCAATATTTTTCTCAAAAACATCATCATCTACAGCTACCACATCCATTCTAATTGTATACTTCGACATTGAAGTTGCCAATAAATTTCCATCAGCTGCATATACATTTCCTTTGTTTGCAAAAATAGTATCTTGCCTAATTGTTAATTCAGTGGATAATTTCCTATATTTTTCACCCTCTGTGTGTTGAATTGTAAAGACACGAAATACAATTGCTAATAAAAAAAGCGTCATAAAAGCAGCTACTAAGTAGAATTTTGTAAGAATGCTTTTTTTGTGAGTTGCCAATTTTTATAAATCTTTAATTGTTACTTTTATTTTTTTTGGAGGTGACTGTAATGGCTCCAACCCTATAAATTTTGCTTTTTTTCGAATATTAGATTCCATTTTCATTCTCATTAAAATAGTCCCCGTATCTACATATTCGGCTCTTAATTCTCTTTTCTTTTTATTCAGTTTTGAAATCTGAATGACTTTCTTATCCGCTTTATGAGCACTAGAAATCATAATCAACATCAACACAACCATAAAAAAAATAATTCTCCAATTTTTAAAAGCAGATTCATCTGTAAGAAAACTCCCTCTCAAAAAATCATAAACTCCTTTTTTAATTTTTGACATTCTACTTTTTTAAGGTTGCTATTCTTAATTTAGCACTTCGCGCTCTATTATTAAGCTTAATTTCTTGTGGAGTAGGCACTATTAGCTTTCCAATCTTTTCTAGAGGCACCTCACTATTTCCAAAAATATCTTTCTCAGGTTCACCGTTAAATAGTCCTGTCCTAAAAAATCTTTTAACCAAACGATCTTCTAGAGAATGATATGAAATTACACTCAATCTCCCATCCTCTTTTAACAAGTTAGGAAGTTGTTGTAAAAACTCTTTCAAGACATCTAACTCTTCATTTACCTCAATTCTAATTGCCTGAAAAATCTGTGCTATTATTTTGTGTTCTTTTGCATTTGGCAAATACTTCTGTAATACTTTTCTCAATTGAAAACTAGTGTCAATTTTCTCTTCTTGTCTTTTCTCAACAATAGTTTTTGCTATGTTTCTTGAATTTCTTAATTCTCCGTACGAAAAGAGTATTTCTGCTAATTTCTCTTCTGAATAATTATTGATAATTTCTTTGGCTGATATTTTCGATTTTTGATTCATTCTCATATCAAGATCACCATCAAAACGTGTTGAAAAACCTCTTTCAGCTTCATTAAATTGATGCGAAGAAACCCCCAAATCGGCCAATACCCCATCTACCTTTCGAACTCCATGAAACCTCAAAAATCTAGATATATATCTAAAATTTTCAGGTATCAACACAAAACGGTCATCATCAAAGACATTTTCTTGCGCATCTGGATCTTGATCAAAACCAAACAATCTTCCAGTCTTTCCAAGCCTTTTTAAGATTTCTCTAGAATGACCTCCACCTCCAAACGTAACATCTACATAAACACCATCTTCTTTCACTGAAAGCGCATCAACACTTTCATGTAACAAAACTGGATTATGATAGTTCATCTGCATCTCTATTTCCCATTACCTCCTCAGCCAAATCAGCAAAATCATCAGCTGCATCGTCTATTGCTTTTTCGTATTTTTCTTTATCCCAAATTTCAATTATATTGACTGAAGAAGACATCACTACCTGTTTTTTAATGCCTGCAAATTCAGACAAATCTTTAGGTATTAAAACCCTTCCTGCAACATCTAATTCAACAAATTTTACGCCTGCTGTAAATCTTCTAATGAAATCATTGTTCTTTTTCTTAAACCGATTTAACGTGTTAATTTTCTCCATCATTAAATTCCATTCCTCCATAGGATACAATTCCAAACACGGCTGAAAGACAGCTCTCTTTAACACAAAACCATTCTGCAACACACCCGATAACTGCTTTTTAAAGGCTGATGAAAACATCAATCTCCCTTTAGCATCTGCCTTGCACTCGTATGTTCCGATTAAATTTACCACTCTAATACATTAATAATGAACTCAAAAATATGTAAAATTTACCACTTTTTACCACTTTTTACCACTTTGTTAATAAATAAATTATTTGTTAACAATTCAATACCGTTGAGTTCTTTTTTACAAAAAAAGGGGGAGCCATTAAAACAATACATATTTCATAAAAAAGAATTACATTTGCGGTTAAGAGAATTTAAAGATCAATGACTGACAAGTTAAAAACTGAAGGTATTTATACATATGCAGAAGCTGGAGAAGGTCCTACAATAATTTTTTTGCATGGATTAATGGGTGCATTGAGTAATTTTGAGGATACTTTTAATTATTTTTCGACTAATGGTTACAGAGTTTTGATACCAGAACTTCCTTTATACAAGCTTCCACTTTTAAAAACAAATGTTAAAAATTTAGCACAATTTTTAAAAGAATTCATGGAATTTAAAGAACTAGACAATGTCATACTTTTAGGAAACTCTCTAGGGGGGCATATTGGTTTGTATTTTACAATGAATTACCAAGAGAAAGTTAGTGCTCTGGTTTTAACAGGAAGCTCTGGACTTTATGAAAAAGCGATGGGAGACAGCTTTCCTAAAAGAGGAAACTACGAATACATCAAAGAAAAGACAAGAGACGTTTTTTTCGACCCAGAAACGGGTACTAAAGAAATGGTAGATGATATTTTTAAGATAGTAAATGACAGAAATTCTGTGATCAGAACACTAGCAATCGCAAAAAGTGCTATCAGACATAATATGGCCAAAGATTTACCCAAAATGAAACAACCAACTTGTATCATATGGGGTAAACAAGATACAGTTACCCCTCCAGAAGTTGCTGAAGACTTTAACAAATTATTGCCAAATTCTGATTTATTTTGGATAGACAAATGTGGCCATGCTGCAATGATGGAAAAACCAGAAGAATTTAACAAAATTCTTCATACTTGGTTTGCTTCTAGAAAAATATAACTTTCGAGGAGAGGAATTTCAAAAAAGAACACCTATTTGAATGAAAGTTAAATCTGCAGAGTTTATAATGAGCAACAGTAATGTTACGAAGGCTCCAAAAGAACGAATACCTGAATACGCATTTATTGGACGTTCTAATGTTGGTAAATCTTCATTAATCAATATGTTAATGGAGCGCAAAGATTTAGCCAAAATATCTGGAAAACCAGGAAAAACTCAACTTATCAATCATTTTAAAATAAATGAAGAGTGGTTTTTAGTAGATTTACCTGGCTATGGATACGCTAAAGTTTCTAAAAAAAAGAGAACTATCTTTCAGTTTTTTATAGAAAACTATTTCAAAGAAAGAGAGCAATTAGTCTGTACGTTTGTTTTAATTGACTCTAGACATGATCCTCAAAAAATCGATCTAGAATTCATGAAGTTTTTGGGTGAAAACCAAATTCCTTTCTGTATTGTTTTCACCAAAGCAGATAAACTTGGGAGTTCTAAACTCAACAAACAAATAACTTCTTACAAAAAAAAATTACTCAATTCTTGGGAAACAATTCCTACATCATTTATCACGTCTTCTTCAACTGGCCTCGGCCGAAAAGAATTTTTAGATTTTATTGAAGGTGTCAATGAAGATGTTGCAAAAGATTTTAAATAATTTCTGATGCATTCTACAAAAAACAATTTGCAAATTTTATTTGAAGACAATCACATTATCATTGTAAATAAACGTGCAGGGGATATTACTCAAGGTGATAAAACTGGAGACAAACCTTTGAGTGATGTTGTAAAAGAATATATAAAAGTCAAATACAACAAACCTGGAAATATTTATTTAGGTGTTGTACATCGATTAGACAGACCAACTTCCGGCGTTATTATTTTTGCAAAAACTTCTAAATCTTTAGAAAGATTAAATAAAATGTTGCGAGAAAAAGAGATTCAAAAAACCTATTGGGCAGTCGTTAAACTTCCCCCTAAAGAAATAAGAAAAACCTTAATTGATTTTTTAAAAAAGAACCCAAAAAACAATAAATCTTCTGTTTACAAGAAAGAAATTGATGGAAGTAAAAGAGCGGTACTCCATTACCAAGTAATTAAAAAATTAGACAATTATACCTTGTTAGAAATTGGTTTAGAAACCGGAAGACATCACCAAATTAGAGCACAACTATCTGCTATAGGAAGCCCGATTAAAGGCGACTTGAAATACGGTTTTGAAAGAAGTAATAAAGATGGTAGCATTCATTTACATGCTCGAAAAATTCAATTTATTCATCCCGTTCGTAAAGAAATGATTTGCATAACTGCACCAACTCCCAATGAAGTTATCTGGAATGCTTGCAAGTAGTTTTTTATCTCTCTTTTAGAGCTTTTATAAAAAAGTATATTTAATACATTTACAAAAACAAAACCCATGACAAAACAGAAAACAGTTTCTGAAGCTATTAAATATAGACGTTCCGTTAGAATTTTTGATTCTGAAAAAAAAATGGATTCGAAAATTGTAAAAAAATGCATAGAACAAGCCTCCTTAGCTCCCAACAGTAGCAATATGCAACTCTGGGAATTTTACCATATTACATCTAAAGAGACCATTCAGAAAATAGCGCCTCTATGTTTTCATCAAAATGCTGCTAAAACTGCTGAAGAATTGGTTGTTTTTATAACACGAAAAGATTTATGGAGAAAACGGAGAGCGTCAAACTTAAAAATGATTGATACTATTTTTCCTTCAAAACCAAAATCTGAACAAAGTAGCAGAGAAAAAGTAAGCAGAAATTACTACGGAAAATTAATTCCTTTTGCATACGCTGATTTTTTTGGAATTTTCGGTTTTTTAAAGTTTCTCATGATTTTAATAATCGGAATCTTTAAACCTGTTTACAGAGAAGTTCGAAAAAGTGACATGAGAATTGTTGCTCACAAAACATGTGCTTTGGCAGCAGAAAACTTTATGTTAAGTATGGCTAGTGAAGGCTATGACACCTGCCCCATGGAAGGTTCTGATACCTGGCGTGTAAAAAGAATTTTAGACTTGCCTTATGGTGCAGAGATAAATATGATTGTATCTTGCGGAATCAGAAAACCAGAAGGAGTCTATGGTGAGCGTTTTAGAATTCCTTTTGAGGAAGTATACAAGGAGATTTAGGAGTATTTCCAAACCACTACTCTTCTTTTGGAGTCAAAATTAACACATTCTCACTCTGTTCTATTTCAGATTGATTGAGCAGCATCTTCACAAATTCTCCCTCTAAATACTTTTCTGTTTGATCTTTGTAATACTCACTAAAAACATTACCAGATTGCCCAGTTGGCAGAATCGCTAAACTATTTTCAACATCAGAAAAATCAACGACTCTCCTTGTTGAAGGCCCAGCAGTAACTTTATAATAACCTGAACTGTCTAACTTAAAAATTTGATTATTAATTACCTCATTCCCACCAATAGTTTCAAAAGGACCCACGTTAAAAATTGTACGCAACAAACCACCTGCTTTACCAATGGCATGTTCGTGTTCAATTGAAAGGACTCTATTCCAAGTCCAATCATCTATATTTTCTCCCAATTGATTTTGCAAAAAGACAATAGCATTTTTGAAGGCTAAATTTACAATATCACTTCTTGTTTCTATTTTATCTTTGGAAGAAATATTGTCCCACCAAACAGATTTTTCTCTGTTTACCTGAAGAGGAAATACTTGGTCTTGCAATTGCGAATTGATAAATAATTCAAAACTATCCCCCAATTCATCTTTATATGTAGCTTTTAAAAATTCATATAAAAAACGATTATATAAGGTAGGCCCAACCGAAGTTTTTAAATAATTCCCATCCCAATTTTCTAAAATCGAAAACGCTTTTCTTTCCGACGCTGTTCTTTTAGATTTTTCTATACTTTTTAATAAATTCTGACTAATTTCTGAAACTGTAGACGATTTTACATCGTAAATCATTTTAGAAACATCCTTTTTGGTAAAATCATCTTTTTGCTCTAACAATTTCACAATTCTTTTCGCTCTGTCTTGGGGTTGATAATATCCGGGATATAATTTACCTCTAACAGAATCTGGCTGATTGTTTGCAGAATACACATATTTCCAACTTGGATTGATCGCCTGTGGGTTTTCTTCAAACGGTAAATATTCAATAATTTCATCGTTTCCTGAAGCACCATTTAAATAGGTTTTAGAAGACAAACTATCTCTAAGTTGATATAATTTAGCAGAAGAAAACCAACCAATGTTGTCTTTGGCATCACCATACATTACATTTAAACCTGGTGCATGAATTTTTGCAACAGATTTTTTAAAATCACGCATCGAATTAGCATGAGAAATGCCATACGAAACCTCTAACATTTCATTCGGTAACTGGGTATAAATCCAATTCATTGCAATAGGCCTTTCATCAATAACATGTTTGATTAAATCATTCATTATTGGACCGTGTTGACTAATCTTTACTTGAAAATTGGTATCTATTGCATTTTTTACATGTATTGTTTTGTCAACCAATTGATACTTTTTATAACCATTAATGGTTTTGTACTCTAAAGAATTATTAGGATTGTCTTCTTCTATATAAAAATTCAAATCATCATTCGCTAACATTGTTAATCCATACGCAAAATTTCTATTATGACCCAATAAAGGGAATGGCATCAACGCAATATTAAATCCATAAATCTCAAAATTGGGCGTTCTTATATGATTTTGATACCAAACAGAAGGCTGAGAAAATCCTATATGAGGATCATTTGCAAAAATTACTTTCCCATTTTTAGTCTTTTCTGGTGCAATTACCCATGAATTACTTCCAACCAAAGGAGAAACAGGTAAGTCCTCCATAATAGAAGAAACTGTTCTGGAAATGGTCGCGTTAATTTTTTCAGGAATACTCGTTTTATTAACTGTTAAATTTTCACTACTAGAACCTAATAATTCACTCAAGTAAGAAGTTCCTAATTTTTCTTTAATCTCGGTAAGTAACGGATCTGTTTTGTGAGCAACTGCAAAACTAAAAGACATATAACCAAAAACATTATAGATATCTCTTATTGTATATTCTTCTTTCTCAACACCAGCTAATGTGAACTCTAATGGTGTTTTTCCTTCTTCGATAAATTGATTTACACCCTCTAAATAAGCTTGTGTTAACAAATAAGCCTGAGAACTTTTATCTAATGCGGCAATTGTTTTATTTGCAGCCTCTTCAATTCCCAATCCAGCAAAAAACCGATCTACCTCTAGCAACTCCTTTCCAAGTATTTCTGATAGTTTTCCTGGAGCAATTCTCCGCGTCAATTCCATTTGCCACAATCTATCTTGGGCATGAACATACCCCAAAGCTAGATATGCATCTTTTTGATTTTGAGCATTAATATGAGGCACCCCTATAGCATCAAAATAAACAGTTACTTCTTCAGAAAGATTTTTCAATTGCAACTCTCCAGAATAATTTGGTTGGTGTATTTTAGAATATATCCAACCGAAGGAAATTAGCAATAGAAGTATAATTAATAGTATTCTTAAAAAGGATTTCAAAAACTTCATCAAAATTTATTTTCGTCAAAGATAGCTGAATTAAAATTTAGACATTCATACTGAGAAAATGAAAGTTAGTTTGTATTTTTGATGTGTTAAATGTATCACATGAAAAAAATTCAAATGGTTGATCTACAAGGTCAATATCAACAAATAAAAAAAACAGTAACGAGTTCTATAGAAGAGGTTTTGAATTCTTCAGCCTATATAAACGGACCGTTAGTTCATGAGTTTCAAGCAGATTTAGAAAAATATTTAAATATAAAACACGTAATTCCATGTGCAAACGGAACCGATGCACTGCAGATTGCAATGATGGGGCTTGGTTTAGAACAAGGTGATGAAGTTATTACTGCAGATTTTACTTTTGCTGCTACTGTAGAAGTAATTGCATTATTAAAACTAACTCCTGTATTAGTAGATGTTGATGCAGACACTTATAACATTGATATTGAAGCTTTAAAAAGAGCAATTACCCCAAAAACAAAAGCAATTGTTCCTGTTCATTTATTTGGCCAAGTTGCAAATATGGATGCTGTTATGGAAATTGCTGCTGCACACAACCTTTTTGTAATTGAAGACAATGCACAAGCAATTGGTGCAGATTACACCTTTAAAGATGGTACGAAAAAGAAAGCAGGAACTATTGGCAATGTTGGAACTACCTCTTTTTTCCCCTCTAAAAATTTAGGCTGTTATGGTGATGGAGGCGCTATTTTTACGAATGATGATGACTTAGCCCATCGAATCCGCGGAATCGTAAATCACGGTATGTATACTCGCTACTATCATGATGTTGTCGGCGTAAACTCACGTTTAGACTCTATTCAAGCTGGTGTTTTAAAAGCAAAATTACCCCATTTAGACGCGTATTGCAATGCACGAAGATCTGCCGCACATTTTTACAACAATGCCTTTTCAAGCAATCCCAATATCATAACACCCTCAACCAAATCAAATGCAACAAAAAGTTGTGGAGAAATTTGTAGTACATGTGATTGCCATGTTTTTCATCAATATACATTGCAAATCATAAATGGAAAAAGAGATGACTTACACAAACATTTATTAGATAGTGGAATTCCGAATGCAATATATTATCCTGTAGCTTTGCATTCACAAAAAGCATATGCAGATACTCGTTATAAAGAAAGTGATTTTCCGGTAACCAATGAGTTGATTAAAACAGTCATTTCCTTACCAATGCATACAGAATTAGACAAAGAACAATTGAACTTCATTACAAAAACAATTTTAGATTTCGTTCAATAAAAAAATGCTCATGAAAAAAATACTAGTAACTGGAGGATTAGGGTTTATTGGTTCTCACACAGTCGTAGAATTACAAAACGAAGGATTTGAAGTTGTAATCATTGATGATTTATCGAATACTTCAATTGGTGTACTAGATAAAATTACAGAAATAACAGGGATACAACCTGCATTTCATCAAATTGATTTAAGAAATAAAAAGGGCGTAAAAAAATTCTTCGACACTACAACAGTTGACGGAATTATCCATTTCGCAGCCTTTAAAGCAGTTGGTGAAAGTATGCACAAACCTTTAGATTATTATGAAAATAATTTAGGATCTTTGGTGTACTTGCTTCAACAAATGAGAGATAGAAAATTAGACAACTTTATTTTCTCGTCTTCCTGCACTGTTTATGGACAAGCAGATGAATTACCAATCACAGAAAAAGCACCTGTAAAAACTGCAGAATCTGTTTATGGAAACACGAAACAAATTGGTGAAGAGATTCTAAAAGATGCATGCAAAGCACATGGTTTTAATTGTATCGCTTTAAGATATTTTAACCCTATTGGAGCGCATCCATCTGTAAAAATTGGGGAATTACCTATCGGAGTTCCTCAAAACTTAATTCCATATGTTACTCAAACTGCCGCTGGAATTCGTGCTGAATTATCTGTTTTTGGAGATGATTATGATACTGAAGACGGAACTGCAGTTCGTGATTATATTCATGTAGTGGATTTGGCAAAAGCACACATTGCTGCTTTGCAACGTTTAATCAAAAAGAACAATACTAAAAGCTTCGAGTTTTTTAATGTTGGTACTGGAAAAGGAAGTTCTGTTCTAGAGGTAATTAAAGCCTTTGAAAAAACAACAGGAAAACCATTAAATTATAAGATTGTTGGTCGACGTGAAGGTGATATCACAGCTGCTTTTGCAGACACTACAATTGCCAACAAAGAATTACATTGGAAAACAGAAAAATCTTTAGAAGAAGCTTTGGAAGCTGCCTGGAAATGGCAACAGCAAAACGAATAGTTCAAATGCATAAAAATCCCGCTATCATATAGCGGGATTTTTTTTATAATGTCCTTTTTATCTTATTCGGAGAATGAAGCCCCACTTGCAGCAACGCTTCTATCAATTTTTCGCATCAATCCTTGTAAAACCTTCCCAGGTCCAACTTCTACAAAGTCGGAACCACCATCCGCAATCATCGCTTGAATAGATTGCGTCCATCTTACAGGTGCAGTTAATTGAATCATTAAATTTTTCTTTATCTCATCAGAACTTGTTACAGCTTGTGCGGTAACATTTTGATACACTGGGCATATAGGATCACTGAATTCAGTAGCTTCAATTGCGGCGGCTAACTCTTCTCTTGCAGGTTCCATCATTGGAGAATGAAATGCGCCCCCAACTGGCAAAATCAAAGCTCTTCTTGCTCCTTTTTCCGTTAAAACTTCACAGGCTTTTTCAACAGCAGAAATCTCACCAGAAATTACCAATTGACCTGGGCAATTATAATTTGCAGCCACCACAACACCGGCTATTTCTTTACAAGTTTCCTCAACAACATGATCTTCCAATCCAAGAACTGCAGCCATTGTAGAAGGTGAAACTTCACATGCTTTTTGCATTGCCAAAGCTCTTTGTGAAACCAATTTTAAACCGTCTTCAAAAGACAAAACCTGGTTTGCAACCAAAGCCGAAAATTCTCCTAAAGAATGACCTGCAACCATTTCTGGCTTAAAAGTGTCTCCCAAAACTTTTGCTAAAATTACCGAATGTAAAAAGATAGCTGGTTGTGTAACTTTTGTCTCTTTTAACTGTTCGGCTGTTCCTTCAAACATAATATCTGTGATTGAAAAACCTAAAATGTCATTTGCTTTTTCAAAATATTCTTTCGCTAATTCTGAATTGTTGTACAAATCCAATCCCATTCCTGTAAATTGAGCTCCTTGTCCTGGAAAAATATATGCTTTCATTTAATTATTTATTTCAATTATTTATTGTGGCAAAAATAATCATTTTTATTCGAAGCGAATCTCTCTTTTTACAACGACTTTTTTTTTGCAAATAAAAAAGATCTCAAAATTACCGATTTAAATAGGCCGTTTTAAAAAAATAAAAAAAACGGTAACTATGCTAAAAAAATGAATTCATAAATAGCTTTTAGAAACGTGATATAATATTTAGTAAATTCGCCTTATGACAGCGAACGAAAAACAACTTTCAGAGATCATTTATTTAATCCTAGCGGCCTTATTTATTGCCTCCTTAGTAGCCTCTAATTTAATTTTTCAAAAATTTTTTTACTGGGAACCTTTTGGTGTGTATCGTTTTGAAATCTCTGTAGGAATCTTACCCTACCCAATTACCTTTCTGATAACAGATATCTTATCTGAAATTTATGGGAAGAAAAAAGCAAACCAAGTAGTCATTGCTGGAATTTTTGCCTCTTTTTTTTCAATGCTAATTATTTTAGTTGCAGATGTTGTTCCCGCAATAGATAGCTCTCCTATTAATGACAAAGAATTTCATCAAGTATTTGGTTTCTCTTCATTGGCGGTTTTTGCATCGATGATTGCCTATCTATTTGCGCAATTTATAGATATTAAAATTTTTCATTTTTGGAAAAAACTAACAAATGGAAAGCATTTATGGTTGCGTAATAATTTCTCTACTTTTACATCACAATTTGTAGATACTTTTACGGTTCTTTTTTTATTGTGCTCTTTTGAAATTTTACCTTGGACTATTTTTACAAGTCTTTTAATTAGTGGTTTTCTTTTTAAAATAATTATTGCGGCTCTTGATACTCCCTTACTATATGGAATTGTTTTTCTTTTTAGAAAAAAATTCAACTTAAAAATTGGTGAAGAAATAGCATCGTAATTTTTATATTAACCCAAAATAACCTTGTTTAAAAGATCAAAAAAACAAATGAAAAAAATAGGTTTCGTATGTATGGCCCTTTTCAGTTTTTCTCAGTTGGTAGGACAAACAGCAATATTTAACGATTTATTACAAAAGCATGTTACCAAAGAAGGTGCGGTAGATTATAAAAATTTTAATAGCCAAAAGTTAAAAAAGTATACCGCCTATCTTGAAAAATCAACACCAAAAAAATATTGGTCGGCTCAAAAACAAAAAGCCTTTTGGATAAATGCATACAACGCCTACACGATTAATTTAATCCTTGATGCTAGGCAATCAAGAAAGCTAAAAAATAGCATCAAAAATATCAAACGAAAAGGAAAATCTGCTTGGGAAATCCCTTTTGCTAAAGTAGGAGGCAAAACCTACACATTAAATTATATTGAACATGAAATTTTGCGTAAAAATTTATTTGACCCAAGAATCCATGTGGGTGTAAATTGTGCCTCTAGTTCTTGTCCAAAAATGTCAAACGAAGCTTTTACAGAAGATAATATAGACTCAAAATTAGAAGTTTTAATGAAAAACTTTGTAAATGATACTTTAAAAAATAAAATCTCAAACAAAAAAATTCAACTCTCATCAATCTTTGATTGGTTTCAAGAAGATTTTAAGAAAAATGGAACGGTTATAGAATATCTAAACCGTTATTCAAAAATAAAAATTAGTTCGAATGCAACAATTAGTTACTTAAAATATAACTGGACTTTAAACGAAAAATAGTACCTTTATATTTCACCCGAAATTAATCACAAAACAATGTCGAAAACATATTATGATGCTGCAGATTTAAGAAAATTTGGCAAAATTACAGAATGGAGTGAAGAACTTGGAAATACTTTTTTTGACTATTACAGAAAAGTCTTCGAAGAAGGCGCTTTAACAGCTCGTGAAAAATCATTAATTGCTTTGGCTGTAGCACACACAGAGCAATGCCCTTATTGCATAGATGCCTACACAAAAGATGGCTTACAACGCGGAATTACCAAAGAAGAAATGATGGAAGCGATACATGTTGGCGCTGCTATTAAAAGCGGTGCAACTCTAGTTCATGGAGTTCAAATGATGAACAAAGTGAATAAGTTAGAAATGTAACCATGGCAACAAAATCTCTTTTAGCAAGAAATAATGACATTGCAAATACAGCCCGCCAACTAGAAATTCTTTCAAATGGAATTTTTGCTAATGGAGAATTGCCCACTTTTGTCTCAAAAATAAAGGAAACAAACCAATTCCCTTTACGTCCTAAAACCCTAGAGGTTCTTCAAATAAACTTGGGGTATATGTGCAACCAAGTTTGTGAACATTGCCATGTAGATGCAGGCCCTGATCGAAAAGAAATTATGACGATAGAAACCATGAATCAATGTCTAGAGGTCATAAAAAAAACAGAAGCACATACGCTAGACCTAACTGGTGGTGCACCAGAAATGAATCCAAATTTTAGATGGTTTGTAGAAGAAGCGGCTAAAGTAGGAATTAAAGATTTTATTGTTCGTTCTAACTTAACCATCATTAGAGCCAATAAAAAATACTACGATTTGCCTGAATTTTTCAAAAAACACAATGTACATATCGTAAGTTCTATGCCACATTGGACGCGAGGAAAAACAGACAAACAACGTGGAAATGGCGTTTTTGATAAATCTATAAAAGCATTGCAAATGCTGAATGAAGTTGGTTATGGGGTAAAAGACTCCGAATTAAAATTAGATTTGGTCTACAATCCTTCAGGAGCATTTTTACCAGGAGATCAAAATGCCTTGGAAAATGATTTTAAGAAAGCGTTGAAAAGTGATTTTAATATCGATTTTCATCATTTATTTGCCATTACTAATTTACCAATTAGTCGGTTTTTAGATTATTTAATCGCTTCTGAAAATTACGAAGACTATATGATTTCTCTAGTAGAGGCTTATAATCCAAAGGCAGTGGCAAATGTAATGTGTACAAACACGCTCTCTGTAAGTTGGGATGGATGGTTGTATGATTGCGACTTCAATCAAATGTTAAATTTAAAAGTTGCTAGCAAAGTAAAACACATTTCAGATTATAATGAAGAAATCTTACAAAACAGAAACATCATTACCAACCAACATTGCTATGGTTGTACTGCTGGTGCAGGAAGTAGTTGCCAGGGAGTTGTGGCATAGTGATAAAATAAAAACTACAAATAATTTCTGAATTCGTATTAAAAATAAAGACATGAGTTATTTAGAAACCACACACAATGTATACAAAGAAGCTGCGTTAACCCCAGATATTGGTCTGTGTTGCACAACCAATCCTATTTGGGAATTGCCCGGTTTAAAAATTCCGAGAATTATGCAAGAAATGAACTACGGTTGTGGTTCTACAGTGCATGCAAGAGATTTAACCAACAATCCAAAAATACTATATGTTGGCGTTGGTGGCGGCATGGAATTGCTACAATTTGCCTATTTCAACAGAAATAAAGGGGGTGTAATTGGGTTGGATGTAGTAGATGAAATGTTAAAGGCTTCTCGTAAAAACTTTAAAATTGCGGAAGAACAAAATGAGTGGTTTCAGAGTGATTTTGTAGATTTAAGAAAAGGAGACGCCATGAATTTACCTGTAGAAGATAATTCTATTGATGTTGCTGCTCAGAATTGTTTGTTCAATATTTTTAAATCGGATGATTTAAAAAAAGCAATTGAAGAAATGTACCGTATCTTAAAACCCCATGGAAAATTAGTGATGAGCGATCCTACTTGTGAGCAACCTATGAATGCCGAATTGCGAAATGACGCTCGTTTGCGTGCTTTGTGTTTAAGCGGAAGCCTCTCGATTAACGATTATGTAAAAGCGTTGACAGATGCTGGATTTGGAACCATTGAAATTAGAGCTAGAAAACCCTACCGGATTTTAGATCCAAAACACTATCCAACTGATGAAATTATCTATATAGAATCTATAGAAGTGGCGGCAATTAAAGATCCAATGCCTGCAGACGGACCGTGTGTTTTTTCAGGAAGGGCTGCTATTTATTTTGGGGAAGAAGACTATTTTGATGATGGCCTAGGGCATACTTTATTAAAAAACCAACCCTTGGCAATTTGTGATAAAACAACAGCTGCTTTGCAAGCTTTAGAAAGAGACGATATTTTCTTTTCAAAACCTACTTTTCATTACGATGGAGGTGGCTGTTGCTAGTATTTGTAACAAAAACAAAAAAAGTTATCCGGTCTAAAATGAGAAGTATGCTTTCTATGAATAAAAACCTTTTACTTATTTTTACTAGAAACCCAGAATTAGGAAAAGTAAAAACACGTTTGGCCAAAACAGTTGGTGACGAAACTGCGCTAGAAATCTATAAATTCTTACTACAAAAAACCAGAGAGATTTCATTAAAAGTAACTTCGGATACAGCAGTGTATTATTCTGTGAAAGTTAGATCTAATGATCTTTGGGACTCAGAAAACTATCAAAAGTACCAACAAGTTGGAGAAGATTTAGGAATAAGAATGCTAAATGCATTTAAAGATAGTTTTAGCGCAGGATATAAAAAAGTAGTGATCATTGGTAGTGACTTGTATGATTTAACATCCGAAAACATAGAAAAAGCTTTTACTGAATTAGATGATAATGATGTGGTTCTTGGCCCCGCACAAGATGGTGGGTATTACTTACTGGGGATGAATTCTTTGCATTCAAACATCTTCAAAGACAAAAATTGGGGAACAGAGACGGTTAGAAAAGATACTTTAGCAGATTTAAAAGATAAAAAAGTACATTTGTTAAAGGAGCTGAACGATATAGATGTCTTTGAAGATGTAAAAGATCACCCCTCCTTTCAGCAATTTTTAAACGAATGAAAAAAAAACAATTACAAGAAACAATCCGTTTTTTAAAATCAGAAGGAATTACAAATCCAGAAATAGGAATTGTCTTAGGAACGGGATTAGGAAAACTAGTCAATGAAATTTCTATTGAAAAAGAAGTTGCTTATGCACACATTCCTAATTTTCCGATAGCAACTGTAGAATTTCATTCTGGCAAATTAATTTACGGAGAATTATCAGGGAAAAAAGTACTCGTTATGGTGGGGCGCTTTCATTTATATGAGGGCTATACACCGTGGGAAGTAACCTACGGAATTAGAACCATGCACGGTTTAGGAATTCAAAATTTATTAATTTCAAATGCAGCAGGAGCCATTAATTTATCCTACAAAAAAGGCGATTTAATGCTCATTGAAGACCATATTAATTTACAAGGAAGTTCTCCTTTAGCCTTTCAGGATGCTGGTGATTTTGGAACTATTTTTGTTGATATGTTAGCACCCTATTCTAAAAAAATAAATGCTACAATTATTGAAATTGCCAAACAACAAAATATTCTGCTACACAAAGGTATTTACGCCAGTGTTCTTGGACCTCAATTAGAAACTAGGGCAGAATATAGAATGCTGCAAATTTTAGAAACAGACGCTGTAGGCATGAGCACTGTTCCGGAAGTTATTGTTGCCAAGCAACTGAATCTTCCCTGTGTTGCGATTTCTGTTTTAACAGATGAATGTGACCCTAAAAACTTACAACCTGTAAATATTAGTGAAATTATTGCCATTGCTGGTGAAGCAGAACCTAAAATGATTGCACTATTTAAACAAGTAATTAAAGAAATCTAACATCAAAGACTAAAAAAAGTTTCTTTAAAAACAGCACAGACAAAAGTAATTTCTTGTTTCTTTAATGAGAATCCTTCGGTTATACTGCCCTGTCAACAACAACTTAAAAAAAACCAACAACTCTAGAAAAGAACTGTTGGTTTTTTGTTTTTTTTTAATCGACCACTTGCATCGTAATTTATAAATATAACATTGTTAAACCCGCTTGCTATCGGTAGTCAAACCTAGCGTTGGTTGAGCAGATTTTTAAAAAGACCGAATGGGACGCACATAGTATTCGTTGTTCTTTGATTTGACATGTCTTATCCCATTCGAATTACCAGAAAATTGAATTGCCAGCGCATTATCTTTATCATTCTCATAAGAACTCCAATAGTATCCATCTTCCTTTAATTGCATCTCAGTATAATCTCCTAGCTTTTCATAAATTCTATTCACCTCATGTTCTGAAGGTAAATACCAACCTGTGTAACCATCACCAGTATCATAAAGAGTTGCCTGATAGGCTGCATAGTTTTTGTCTACACCTAGTTGGGCTGCTATAATTTTTTCAGTATTCGTTTTACCAGAAGCCATTCTATAATCTGTTCCCGTCACTTGCTGCGCACCATCAGGACTCCATTTATATAAACCCTCTAAATCATTTGGAGCACAAATCAACCCGTGTGTTTCTCCATATTCATAACCCGGATCGACAGGAGTTAAGATATAAAAAACTTTACCCTCAAAGAGCATATCACCTACTTCGGGACCAGGAACTACATTTGAAGATTCACTAGAAAGGCCAGTGTCTACCTCATTGGTAGCAGTAACCGTAAAAGTATAAAATGTATTCGCATCCAATCCTGAAATCGTTATACTCCTACCTTCTGTCGCTTCTATAGTTTTCGAAAGTTCACCAGGGTCTGAAGTAGCTGTATACTGAGTGATTGTTGAGCCTCCGTCATTATCTGGAGCGTCAAAAGTAACAATAGCTTCTCCATTTGAAATAGTGGCTTGAACACCTATTGGAGCACTTGGACCCGAAATTATTTTCGTCAAAGCTTTCCATTCTTTACCGTTATAAAACATAACTATTCCTCTTGATCCTTCAAAATCTGTAACATAAACCTGTAATCCAGCAGCTGGAGGATCAATAGCAAGACGCTCATCATTAGTCATTCTTGGCATCAAAAAACCTTTTACAGTACTGTCTAATTGTAAAATAGCTGATGAATTTAATTCTTTATCTTCTTTATCACTAATCAATACTTGGGCAAATGATGAGACTGAAATAAAAATACTAAGGAAAATAAATATTAATTGTTGTTTTTTCATTTTTTTGCTCTTTTTATTAAAGTTAACAAAAAAATTGAAGTTTACAAAATTTTAATAGTTTTTTAAATTGAAATAAAAAGTTTCTAAAAATAGCACAGGCAAGAGTACCTTCTGGTTTCTATGATGAGATGGTTTAAATTACACTTGTCCTTACATAACACCATAAAAAAACCAACAACTCTATAAAAGAACTGTTGGTTTTTTTTTTTAAGAATCGACCACGCGTGGTAATTTATAAATATAACATTGTTAAGCCTGCCTGCTATCGGTAGGCAAACCTGGCGTTGGTTGAGCAGATTTTTAAAAAGATCTAACGGAACGAACCAAGTAGGTTTCGGACTTTAACTTAAAGATCGCACCTTGTATGGGGAATTTCCGAGCATGAGAATATTCATTGTTACCAGTAAACTCCGTAGAACTCCAGTAAAAAGAACCATCACTAAATGATTCACCGTCATCTCTTTCTTTTGCTGCGGAGTTTATCTTTGAACTATTTTTACACATTAGATTTAACTCAGCATCTGAAGGTAAAAACCAATCAGAATAACCACCATCAGTACATGCTTTTGCCAAGCCTGCTGCATAGTCTGTTTCTGTTGCTCCTTGTTCGCTTATAATAGCATTTGTATTGTCACTTCCTGAGCCTACATCTAATTTTGTTGCCCCTGTACTAATATTACTACCATTATACCATTGCATTCCACTACTTTGGTCTTTTATAGCACAAACCAACCCGTGTGTTTGTTCAGGATCGTAGCCTTCTTCTCCCTCTTGTAAAAGATAAAACACCACACCACCTTGGTAATAATCACCTATTTTTCTAATATTTATTATATTAGAAGTAGTACTCAATGCACTGGAACCTATTGCATTAGTAGCGGTAACCCCAAAGGTATAATTACCGCTTAATAAGTCATTAAACTCTATTATTAAATTCCCAGATTGATCTTCTTGTAGCGTATTGGCTGCAATGGAATCAAAGGTTTCTCCGGGTGATGCTTCTGAGCTTAAGTTAACTGCATAATGGGTGATTGGTGAACCTCCGTTATTCACTGGTGCTTTAAAAGTAATAATAACTTGTCCTTCTTCTGAACTTAAGGAGGCTATTACGTTTGTTGGAGGATCTGGCGAATTTAGTCCGACAATATTTATTGTACTTGAAGTACCCATCTCACTGGAACCTATTGCATTAGTAGCGGTAACCCCAAAGGCATGATCACCGCTTGATAAACCATTAATCTGTATACTGCCCTCTCCTGATAAGTCGACGGTGGTGGTGGTACCGGTTTTTCCATCTTTATTTGAGGTAGCTGTATAAGAGGTGATTGGTAAACCTCCGTCCTCTTCTGGAGCTTTAAAAGTAATAATAGCTTGTCCTATATCTGAATCTGAGGAGGCTGTTACCTCTGTTGGAGGATCTGGACGCGAACTTAGTTGCGTGAAAACTTTCCATTTTTCATCCTCATAAAACATAATTGTTCCTTCTTCACTATTAAAATCTGTAACATAAACCTGTAATCCTTCAACTGGATTTGCAATCATACGACGCTGTACATTTGTCATTCTTGGCATTAAAAAACCTTTTTCAGTACTGTCTAATTGTAAAATAGCTGTTGAATTTAATGCTTCTTCAACATCTTTACCACTAATCGATAATTGGGCAAATGATGAGACTGAATTAGCAAGGCTAAGAGAAACACAAACGCATAATAATTGTATCTTTTTCATTTTTTTTTCCCGAATTTACAAAATAAAATAACGATTAAAAAAATATTCATCATTTTTTAGAAAAAATAAGTTACGAATAAGGATATTTGAGATACTATCAGAAGTCTTTATCAATAAAAAACTGGGGAATCTCCACAGTAAGAAAAAATACAATATGAAACTTAGAAAAAGTTAATGTACATTTGTTATCAATTTAGAATTATATAGATGTTATTGAAGAGATAAAATATCGTCCTGCTTTTTCTAAATTTCTGCCCTTCTAAGAGGAAGGTATCATTTATAAATACGGAAACTAGTTCAAGAACAATAAATTGAGCATGCATGAAAAAACAACCAAGTCTTATAAAATGGGGATTAAAATATTCTTTAACTGCAGCTCTAGCAGGAATTCTTTGTTGTGTAGCACCTGCAGTCTTATTTATGTTTGGACTCATGGGGGGGGTGTATGCGATTTCTTTTGCAGATTTCTTCTATGAAGAGGACGGAAGTTCTGGGACCGGGTCATTCATTCTTAAAGCAATTGCTTTTTGTATTGGAGTTTACGGAATTTACTCCTTTAGAAAAAAGCAAAATCAATGCTCTATAAAACCAAAAAGGAAGCGTAC